>BNJT01002755.1_pt1 | contig 130383 bp, 220 predicted proteins | sample 8540491 | NCBI WGS metagenome assembly BNJT01 (sample SAMD00202455, study PRJDB9452) | human saliva metagenome | host: Homo sapiens | reverse complement strand
GCTGATTCATTTCTTTTTCTAAACAATGTTAAATATTTTATTGATTCATTTGGCTGACTAGCAAGCCCCGGCCCAGATTTTTCTATGTTGTTCGCCAATCTGCCAGTCACTCTATTCGTGCAGGCATTTTAGCCGCTATTGGAATTTCACTGGAATTATCTTCTGGGCAGCTTTTTCTATTTTTGATTAGTGTGACTAAAACAACATTTAGGTGATGTGTGCAATATGTGATTATGGTTGTGGGAAGTTATTTACTTTACATCGGCATAGGTATGCTATGCATTTCAGATAATGTAACATTTTGCAAAAACAGTGAAAATCAGACCGCTTGCACAGCCTCACTGAAATTAGAAAAGGGCTGATGATCAACATTTTTCAATGCAAAGCAGGCGCTACTTTACTCAGCGTTATTTCAGGTTTCTAGGTAATTTTAGTGAATTGCATCTCCAAATTGAGTTATTACTACCTTTGTGATTTCAACACTCATCTATTTTTGCTTAGTTGCCTTTACTCTTCTCGCAAAAACTATTCGACAATCTTTATAGTCAATATAGTCGCTATATTGACTGCAGCTGGTGTGGTTTTGCTGGCTTCGGACTCTTGCTCCTTGAAGGTATTCTATGTCTCATCCAATAAAACATAGAAATAAATAGGGACAAAACAGAAATTTTGTCCCTATTTTCTATAAAATTTGTACCGAAAATGGATATTAATGCTTGATGAAATTCATACCCCTCAACCTTAAAAATCATCTAACGTTACCCAAGTTTCTAAATCTTCTAACGATTTAATCTCTGCTGATGATTAACTCCCGGTGACGCTAAAGGTTCACGCTGGAGTTGTACATCTCGCATCAATTCAGTTGATCTTCAATATGTGCATTCACAATTTTGTGAAACGCTTGTCCTGCTTGGTGCCCCTGTAATTTTTGTAGCCATAAGCGCTAAGAAGTATAGCATGAATCATATTCCAGTTTAATCCTAATGGCACATCTGCAGAACGCTGGTACTGTTAAGATAAAGCATCGCCATCTAATAATGAAAAATGGTGACATAGGTACGGGGCGCAAGCAGCCCATATGAAATACACAGGTGATAAAAAGTATAAATCTCACCGCGATTATCCACACCTTTTTCAAATCATCGACAATTTGATGCGAAGTAAATCAACTGAACCGCCATCAGGTTTGGGAAATTTTCGACCTACGGCACCATAAACCAAGCCCATATCATCAGTGCCTTACGATGAGGATTCGCTAACCATGCTGCATTTTCATTTGCATTCGCATCCCAGATTTGGTGCCTAAAGCGCGAAAACCGCAGGATGCATACACCGCAGATATAACCTAACAATTCAGCAATTGCCGCTTTCCAAAAACTTCTTCTCGTTGTGACAAGTGGAATTCGCCATTGGCAACATCATAGGTTAAGTCCGCATTGATAACAGTTAAACAGCGCTACCAGTTCGTTCATTTTCACCCATTTCCCTTTGTTCAACAATGCGTTTACATAAAGCTAAATATTGTTTCATTACGTCTTCTTTATAAAAATGTTTAGGCAAATAGGGCCTTTGCATGGGTAGAATGATAGCAGATATTTACCCTACGATAAATTGGAGAGCAAAATGAAATTAGTCCATAAAGCCCTATTTCTCTGTGTTGCTGTTTATTAAGCGCTTGTTCAAACAACACACCAAGCCGTTTAAGCAAAGATCAAATTGATGACAAATCTATGCGGTCTCTCTGGCGTTACTGGTCAAACATATAAAGATCGCGTGACTGCGCAATTACGACATTGCCTCATTCACCAAAGGCGTAAGCGACTGGTACTATGGCAAAAGTCAATATGCCAATTGAACAAATTCGCGCAACAACCTTGAATCGTTTAATGGATCAGCAACGTTTATGCTTATTATAGCGGTATCTGTATGTGAAGGGTTCCAAAGTAACGTCAACTATTTAGATGCCAACTGCTGGGGCTTATTAGATAAAGCTAGCATGGTACAAGGAATTGATGATGCGATGCATGATTTACAAAAAGGGCAAAATTCGCGATGATGAATATATTCAAAGGTGCAGACGATATTATTCATCTCTGTGTAAAAACCATTATTGATGATGAACATAAAGCTGAACAGGAAAAAGCCACAAGCTAGTCTAAAAAGCAAAAGTCACAAAACATCAAAAACACATAAATATTCATAAAAATGCAGGAGTTCCCTGCATTTTTATTGTATAAGCTGAGGGGCATATGTCTTTTTCACTTACTTTTTATTTAGAAAATAAATGTATTTTCATGATTATCTAAAATATATTGTTATTTTCGTTACCTAGAGTACCCTTATTATTGGCTTCTACACTTTATTTACGCCATCGTATAGAAAGTAAATATCGGATTTAAAGCATTATTTCTTTATTACTTATTATTTTATTACTTGGTATTCAATATACTCAATATGAGCAAAAATCAAATCTATGCCAATGATAGTTCTCGAATCATTACATTCCTGAATTCAGTAAGAGATAATCAGCAGTTAAAAATGAAGATCTGATAGTTAATGACCAAAAATTAACTAATGGAATGATTATTGGGATTAAAGTCAATATTTTGAAGTCCATTTTAATAATGACTTTACTGCCTATACTTTATCAGAAATTAATTTAGTTAATTCTAATATCAATCTTATTGATAAGGAGAATAAATAATGGAAAGTTACTCTTTCTTAGCCATAAAATTAACTATTGGGATTATCAGGGTTAATTCTTCAAATTAATTTAATGGGAAAAGGCAATTTAGCCCCTACCTCTGCCATGGATCGAGTACAAAAACTATGTATTAGGTGGCATTATTGATGCAGTCATTTACAATGATAATATCAGTATATTGCAATTTATCTTAGTGCTTATTTTATGGACATTATTAGTCTTTACCCTAAGATTTATAAAAAACTATAACCGATTTGTGAAAAATATTATTGATGGCAAACCGGTATGGGTAATTCTAAATGGAAAAGTTCAAATTGATGAATGTATGAAAAATGGTATTTCAGCACATGATTTAATGTTTAAATTACGTGCGGCTGAATTTATGAAATCGCCACAGTAAAACGTGCCGTCATCTGAGCAAAATGGGCAAATCTCTATTATTCAATATGGCGATGAAGATTTGCGTTATCCACTAATTATTGATGGTCAAATTGATTCCGATATTCTAGAACTGCTCAACCGAGATGAAGATTGGGTAAAACAAGAATTAGAAAAATCAACTAACCGTTGAACAAGTTTATATCGGAATATTTAAATGGAAAACTGATTCCTCATTTATAAAACAATCTTAAATAAGAAAGCTGAAATCTTGATAATTTCAGCTTTTTACTTTATTTAATAAACATCTCTAAATAATCGCCCTTCAGCAATCAGCGTTGCAATAATATTATGAAATCATCTACATGGGCTGGTGACCGATTTGATCAGCAATCTCAATTAGTGCTTCGTCCACTGCTTTGTCTCATTGATTTACTACCACAAAGATAGAAATAAGCGCCCTGTTCAATCAGTTGCCAGATCAATTCACCTTGTGCTTTAATTGCATCTTGCACGTAAAAATTTGACCGCTTGATCGCGTGAAAACGCGGTGAAAAAGCTATGTTAATACACCATTTTGCTGATAGTTTTTAATTGTTCTTGATAAAGGAAATCTTTTTGCCTGATAGCGTTCACCAAAGAATAAATAACTTGCACTTGGCTTATCTTGATTAGCAAAATATTCAAGAAACCAATATGTGGCGCAATCTCCCGCACCTGAGCCAATCATCACAACTGGTGCATTTAACTCTTTCGGCAAGTGGAAGGTTGGATTAGATTTCACAAAAACAGAGAGTTTTTGCCCAACTTTAACTTTTTAGCTAACTGATCACTTGCAGTACCTTGATAAGTTCTGTCATTTTTAATTGATAGTGAACATGACGTACACATAAATCAACATAATCCGGATGCGTTTTTACCGCAAGAACTAATCGAATAAGCACGCGGGTTAAATTTGGTAAAATCTCAACTAAATTCTCTAACGTTACCTTTTTCTCGGCATCAAAATCAGTTAATACATCAAATAAATCTCGACCATATAAATACGCTTCTAATGCTTTTTATTAGAGATTTTCAGCAAATTTTTAATTCTGCATGGTCTAAAATTTTATTTAAATCACGTAATACATTTTTACTTAATAACCGTAATTCTTTTGCTAATAAATTTTTTGCTTCTAGGTTATTAAACCAGTCTACATAATTTGCTAATTCATTATCTGGCTGCTCAACCTGAATATAAATTAAATCACCCGCTTGATAGAAAATTCCACTATCCACTAAAGATAAGCGTAAATGATAAACGGCTGGATCGGATGCAGCTAAATGTTTGACTTCTAAAACTTCTGCTTGATAAACAGTTTTCCTCATTATAAACTTTGACAGAAAGGGTATGCGTTTTTGGTAAATCTACTACTTGAGTTAATGTTTGTTGTAATAATGGAAACCATTGTTTAAAAATTTCTGCATAGTTTAAATCTGCATCTACGCGCAGCAATAAATGGCTTGTGTTTTTAATAATAACTCATCAACTTGTTTACTAAATCCACAGAATTTATCATAGTGACATCACCCAAAACCAAACACTGCATAATAACAAGGTAAAGCGGTTAAATTTTCAAATTATGCAAATTCATCCCCATTTTGCAGGTGGTTCACCGTCACCAAAAGAACTGGTTAAAACTAATAATAAATCATTCTCTTTCGGCTGATTTAAATCAAATTCATTTAATGTAGCTAAGGTAGCGAATAAGCGCTAACCAATCTTCATTCGCTAATTGTTTTGCCAAAACTTCGGTATTGCCAGATTCTGAAGCATAAGCAATATAAATTTTGAATCTCGTTGCGCATTTTCTCCTTAACGTTATACAATAAATAAAAAAAGCGTGCCAATTCGGCACGCTCAAATCTTATCTGTCGTAGAAATCGTCAAAAATTTCTTTTGATAATTCTACCGCGTCGAAATTTTGCATTAAGTCGTTAATTACGCGACGCACGCTACGTAGCTAGTGATTTTACCTTCTGCATCAAAAATTGGCTGAACGTTGTATCAACTACACATACACTACGCCACCTTTACCTACGTTAGGTACGATACCAGTCCAGATTTTACCTGCTTGAATCGTATCCCACATATCTTTATAAACTTCTTTGGTACAGCTGGATGGCGTACTAAGTTATGTGGTTGGCCGATTAACTCTTCACGAGTAGCCGGTTAATTTGCAGAAAAGATCATTTTGCGTAAGTGATGACACCTTGTAAATCGGTGGTTGAAATAACTAGTATCGTGGACGGCTTTTGAAGCACGTCATTTTGAAGGGGTAATTTGTTCAGCCATAGTTAACTCCATTGGTCTGCTCAATTGGTTAGATTAGCGTATTTTTATACACTGCAAGATCCCGAAACGGGGAAAAGCCAAAATACCCGATTATTATCATAAAGTAAAGCTAGGCTAAATTAAATCTACACATTTTTAATTATCTGCCGTTTTTCACACCTCTTAAAGGGAAATTCTATATCCCCTATGGGAATGGGGATTTCTTATGCATATAAGCAATGCGTTTGATACCATTGATTCAGTAACACACCTGCATTCATCACGATGTTCAAACCACTGTTCAGCGGATTAGCAAATGAAAGTTGAACAGAGGTATCTCGCTCACTTAGCTCTTGACTCATCACTTCACTTAATACAAACACGACTTTTTGCATTTAATGTTGTTTGCGCTAAAGATTTCGCCTGTTTACTGCGCGTTAGCGCACGATTTGATACCCTGCTTTTTCTTAATTGTTCAAAGCAATTTTTTATGTTTAGTTTCAGTGAACGAACAAATTCTAATCCACCTTCTGCCACACGTGCTGCCGCACTTGAATACAATGAATCAGCTGATTCAACAATTTGCCCTTTTTCACGCCATAAATGGGCAAGTACGCACAATTCCGCCAACGTTTTGCGCATTGTTCACACAATCTAACAGAACCAAAACAATCTTGTTTACGAGGCAATTTGTAAATAGCCATCTAAAGTCAACGCAGGCGCTTTTTCACTAACGCACTATTTCACCATGATGTTCCGTCACCGTCACCCGTTCCATTTCTGCTTTATCTACAACGTGGTAAGCTTTTTATTTGCAGGGCTAAATAGCTCGTTACCCGCCCAATTTTTGGCGCCTTCAACCGCTGCCCAAAGACGAACAATTGTTTGTGGACGTTGCTGAAATAAAGTTAAGCAAAGCATTTTCGCCATAAACTTTTCATTTCTTCAGCACGGTTTTTCTTACTTTTCTGCTGCGCAGTGGTGAAAGTAGCCCCGTTTTTCTCTTTCTCACCTTGCCACGGATTTCCACCTTTCACTAAAATTTCTACTTTCCTTCACCACTGGCTTTTCGGCCTTCGAAGGGTAGCTGTAAGCGGTCTGTTTTGCGAATCTTGCAACTTTTCCTGTGGCTTAGCACGACGCTCTGAACCTTTTTTGATCACGTTCATTAAAGCTTCGCTCATTAAAATTGCGAGAGGTCTTTCACCGCCCTTGTTGAAATTTAGCAGATTTTTCTTTGAATGTTGGTTTCATGCTTCGCTCGCTTATTTGTTATTGCGATATTTGGTATGTTGTTTTACTCGCCTTTACGGATTTGGCGAATGTTCGCTCTACGACGGTTCTTCGTCAGCATCCACTTTTGTTTCTGTTTCAGCAGGTAAACCGACTAACTCACGCAGATAGTTAACTTGCTCAAGTCCCATCCTTCCCAGCCACCGCGCGGTAAACTTTTTCTAATTTGATATTACCGTAACGAATACGAATCATCGGCTCACTTCTACCCCTTTGAGATTCCTCAGAACGGCGCACTTCACGATCACGTCCTTCAGTTAAAGTTACATCAAAACCATTGGTTAATCCTCGTGCCGCCGACTACTTTAATTTGTTTAAAGTTTGCCGGGCCATCTTCCAGTTGAACGCCTTTACGCACTCGTTGCAACATTGCTTCGTCAACATTGCCAGATACTCGCACTGAATATTCACGCTCAACTTCGCGGCTTGGATGCATTAAACGGTTAGCTAACTCACCATCGGTGGTAAACAGTAAAAGACCAGAAGTGTTAATATCTAAGCGGCCTACTGCAATCCAACGAGAACCCACTAAACGAGGTAAACGGTCAAAACACAGTTGCACGGCCTTTCGATCAGAACGCGTGCAAGCTCTTCTGGTTTATAGTACATAAGTACACGGCAAATCTTTTGCATTGGAATTAAATTGATTAAATTGCCATCACACGATTTCTCGTGGCAGAGCTCACTTGCACGCGATCTACCCAGGCGCAATTTTGCCATCCACACTCACTCGGCCTTCAGCGATAATGGTTTCTAATTCACGGCGTGAACCTTGGCCTGCTCTTGCTAAGATTTTTTGCAGCTTTTCGCCTACCACTTTTGCTTTTTTTTCTACGCTATTTTTCTTTTCTGCATGATTTGCATCAGTTGAGTTAGTTTAGCTGACTTCTTAGCTAATGGTTTTGTTGTTGAGCGCTTTTCATCACGAAATGGCTGTGCTTTTTCGTTTTATCTGCGAATTTTGTCTGCGCGTGAGACTTGAAATGTTTTTCATTCGGTTTCCTTTGTCGCTTTCACAAGCGTCTATCAATAAAATGTTTAATTAAATGGGGTTAAATCACCCGCCCCTTCGCGAATAATCACTGGGGTTTCGTCTGTTAAATCTACTACGGTGGTAGGTTGTTGACCTCAACAGCCACCATGAATAATCAATTCCACCCGTTTTTCTAGATAATCTCGAATCTCATCTGGATCAGATTCTGTTACTCTGTATGTGGCAACATCAAAGAACAAGAAAGAATCGGTTCACCTAAAGCTTCTAATAATGCCAAAGCAATCGCATTATCTCGGTATACGAATCCCTATCGTTTTACGCTTAGTCATTAAACGACGTGGCAGCTCTTTAGTTGCCGGTAGAATGAACGTGTGGCGATTTGGCGTATTGTTTTTAATTAAGCGATAAGACTGATTACTTACCATTGCATACAATGAAATCTCAGACAAATCGTGACACACCAAGGTAAAATTATGATTTTCTGGTAACTGATCGAATAGCCACAATGCGATCCATTGCGGCTTTTTCGCAGTGCACAACCTAACGCATAACCAGAATCCGTTGCGTAAACAATGACACCACCCTTTTTTAATAATTTCTGACGGCTTGATGAATTAAAACGAGTTTGCGGATTATCAGGGTGAATATAAAAATTGACTCATGCTGTTCTCCTGACGAAGATAGTGCTTATTATACGCTTTTTGTCTATTGATTTATAGGCTTTTCAGAAATTCCATCGAAAAAGCGCTTGACTTCTTTTTGTACTAGTTTAATAGTGCAAAAATCAATGTAGGAAAAATACTATGACCGTGCAAATTCAACAAACTGTGATTCCTTATTACGAAGATACCACAGTTGCGTTTTATCATTTATGCAGCAATCGTTCACATACGCTATTACTCGATTCTGCGGAAATTCAAAGTAAAAACAGCTTAAAAGTCTTATTTTTGCAAAATCAGCCGTTCACATTTTTGTGATGCACAACAAGTCACATTTGAAGCATTAACCGCAAATGGACAAGCTGTCTTACCACAGATTGCACAAGCTCTCTCACAACTTTCTCCAGCGCCTGTTTGCAAATTTTCAGAAAATGACCGCTTGCAAGCAACCTTTCCAACCATTAACCAGCACTTAGATGAAGATAGCAAATTAAAAACGAGCACTGTGTTTGATGGATTACGCGTAGTCAGCCAGCTTTTTGCACAATCTGACGATGCTGTCTATTTAGGTGGTTTATTCAGCTATGATTTAGTCGCACTTTATTCCAATGGATGGCATTGAATTAAAAGACGATGGTTTACGCTGCCACGATTATAGTTTCTATTTAGCTGAACAATTGGTCTTTGTTGATCACCAAAAACAACAAGCTGTTTTACATACTTTCTGTTTTGATGAAAAGGAACAAAGCGCATTAGCGCAAGAAGCTAAAGCTTTTAGTGAAACATTAGCGAAATATCAACCTTTAGAATTACGCCTTCAACACAAGCTGCTTCCAGGCGAAGTGCAAAACCAATATTGAAGATGAAGATTTCAAAGCGATTGTGACCCAACTTAAACATCATTTAAAACATTAGCGATGTTTTTCCAAATCGTGCCATCACGCCGTTTTAGCTTGCCTTTGTCCAAACATTTTAGCGGCATATCGCCAGCTAAAAATTAATAATCCAAGCCCTTATATGTTCTTAATGCAAGGGGAAAAACTTTACCTTATTCGGTGCATCACCAGAAAGTGCATTGAAATACACTTCACAAAGCCGACAATTAGAAATCTATCCTATTGCTGGCTCACGCCCGCGCGGTTTTGATGCTCACGGGAATATCGATCCAGAATTAGATACTCGCTTAGAATTAGAATTACGCCTTGACCAAAAAGAGCTGGCAGAACACTTAATGCTGGTGGATTTAGCCCGTAATGATGTTGCACGCGTTAGTGAAGCAGGCACTCGCCGAGTCGTGGATTTAATGCAAATTGACCGCTACTCATATCATGCACCTAGTTTCACGCGTGGTTGGAACATTACGCCACGACTTAGATGCACTGCATGCTTATCAAGCTTTGCATGAATATGGGCACCCTTACTGCGCGCCAAAAATTAAAAGCAATGCAACTTATCTATCAGTTGAGCAGCAAAAACGTCACAGTTATGGGGCGCCGTGGGTTACCTAACCTCAAAAGGTGACTTAGATACCTGTATCGTAATTCGCTCTGCGTTCGTACAAAATGGCATGGCTTACGTTCAAGCAGGTTGTGGTGAAGTGTTAGATTCAGATCCACACTCAGCCGATGAAAACTCGACATAAAGCCCGCGCAGTCTTAAAAGCAATTGCCGAAGTAAATACCAAATAAGGAAAATCCCATGGCACTATTTTATTTGTGGATAATTTTGACTCTTTTTACTTATAACTTAGTCGATCAATTTCGCGACCTTGGCCGCAAGTTACCGTATTTCGTAACGACTACCCATTAGACGCTTTTTTAGAAAAAGCGCGTAATACCCTCAGAGTGTATTGTGGCACTATCTCCCGGCCCTGGTACACCAGCAGAAGCAGGAAACTTAATTGAGATTATTAAACAACTTAAACATGAAGTGCCAATGATTGGCATCTGTTTAGCCACCAAGCGATTATTGAGGCATTAGGAGGAGAGGTTGTCCATACTGGCACCGTGTTACATGGTAAAGTCTCTAAAATTGATCATGACAACCAAGCTCATGTTTGCCGGCATTCACAATCCTATGCCCGTTGCCCGTTATCATTCATTGATGGGAGATGCACTTCCTACAGAATTAGTGGTTAATGCTACTTATGGAAATATTATTATGGCGGTTCGTCATCAGACATTACTGATTTGTGGCTTCCAATTTCATCCAGAATCCATTTTAACGGTACAAGGCACGAAATTATTGGCACAATCGGTTGAATGGTTATTACAAGCATAAGTTAGTTAGATAAACAAAAGAGAGGAAAAACAAATTCTCTCTTTTTTCTTCTAAATCACATTTTTTTCTGAGATAAATTCGATAATTTTCACCTCAGGTGTAGGTTTTATCAGGTTAATCTTCAACAGTGATTTCGCTGGCAAATAAAAACGGCTGCCATCCTTCATTCGCAGCATCTTGACTTTTAGCGTTGCACCATGTTGGTCATACCAAAAAGAATTTTTAACGTGCTACTGATTGGCGAATCCGTTTTATTTTCTAAAAGTCAGTATCCGCTTTCGCATTTACTTCAACAAACTGCTCCATCGGTGATTCAATATTTACTATTGGCTTAGATTTTGCCGGCAAGTAACTTTGTGGATTACTACCACAAGCGGTCAAAAAATGAACCGATTGCAAAAACAAATAATGCGTTACGCATAAACCCTCTATTTTTCGCTAACATCGCACCAAGTGGCTCACCGCCAACTAAATGCATATGAATATGGAATACTTCTGCCCGCCATGTTGGTTACAATTCACAATCAAACGGTAGCCATTTTCTGCAATGCCTTCTGCTTGTGCAATTTTTCGCTGCTGCTGTAAATAAGCGACCAAGTGTTTGCTCATCTTCAGCTGTGACATGATTAACAGTTGGAATAAATTTATTTGAATAATCAAAATATGGGTTTTTAGCTTGTAGGAAATATCACGAAAAAGCCGTAACCAATTCATCTTGATACACAATATCTGCCGGAATTTCTATGGATAATTTTACTAAAAATCGTTTCTTGATAAGTTTTTTTCAGTCATAACACTGTCCTTTTATTTTAAATTTAAACATCTTGCCACTGGCGCAAAAACTCTTTGCGATGAAAAAGCGTAGCACCTATTGACTTAATTTTTCAAAATGTAAAGCGGTCGGATAACCTTTTATGTTTTGCTAAATCCATATTCTGAAATTGTTTATCTAACTCTGCCATTTCTAAATCGCGTGTCACTTTCGCTAAAATTGATGCTGCACTAATTTCTTGTACTAATGCATCGCCTTTTACCACCGCTTGTGCCGGCATTGACAAATTAGGTAAGCGGTTGCCATCAACCAATACAAAATCAGGCGTGATGCTCAGGCCTTCCACAGCACGCCGCATCGCCAACATTGTTGCATGCAGAATATTAAGCGAATCGATTTCTTCTGGCTCTGCTCGACCTAATGACCAACAAAGGGCTTTTTCTTTAATTTCTTCCCCTAATGCAAGCGCTTTTTCTCTGAAAGTTTTTAGAACTCAGTCAGCCCCATAATCGGCTTTTGGTGATCTAAAATAACCGCAGCAGTCACTACTGCACCCACTAACGGGCCACGCCCTACTTCATCCACGCCGGCAATCAGTTTTGCTTTTGGATAAATAAACATAATTAGGCAATCTCCGTTCTGAAATGACGCTGGCTTTTACTTTCGTTTCGACTTTCAATTAAACGATGGTAATTTTCAAAACGAATTGGATCAATTTTGCCTGCTTCACCGCTTCAGCGTAATGCACAAACCAGGATCATTGCCGTGTTTACAATCCCTAAATTTACAAGTACCTAGCACTTGTTGGAATTCGCGATAACCTTGCGTAATCTGCTCGGTTTCTAAATGCCACAAACCAAATTCCCGAATTCCTGGAGAATCAATTAAATTTCCCCTGTGGAAGATGATATGCGAGAAGCAGTTGTGGTATGTTGCCCAAGGCCGGAGGTATCACTCACTGCTCCTGTTAAAGCTTGCACTTCTGGCAATAACTGATTGATTAAACTGTGATTTTCCTACACCAGATTGCCCTACAAAATAGAGGTGCCTTTCGATAAATAGCTATCTAATGCCGCCATGGTTTTCGCCTGTATCGGCAGAAAGCAATAATGTTTCATAACCAATTTTTCATAAATGGCGAGTTGCGTTTTTACTGCTTCGCGCTCTTCTGGGCTTAATAAGTCAATTTTTATTCAGTACAATCAACGCGGGAATGCCTGCCGTTTCGCAAATAACCAAATAACGGTCAATGATGTTGAGCGATAAGGTTGGCAACACAGCAGAAACAATAATAATCTGATCAATATTCGATGCCATCACTTTAATGCCATCATAATAATCAGGGCGAGTTAACTCATTCTTGCGTGGATAAATCGCTTCAATCACACCTGAAATACCTTGCAGTTGTGCCGTTCCTTGTCGCCAAGAAACCACATCGCCGACTACCACATTTTTAGGGTTCGGCGTAAATTACAACGGCAAATCTCCATTAGGCGCTTCAACATCGGCATGCTTAGCATGGCGCGTGACTACGATGCCCGTTTGCACTTCGCCACATATCTTCTTGCCACTCAAACTCTTTTTACTGATTCGTTTATGGTGGTTAGATTGAATACGGCGCTGTTGATTTTGCGTTAATCGTCTTTTTACTCAAATTCTGTTCTCAATCAAAAATATATAGGTATGCTACCATTTTTGCCTAAACGCGACAAATACCCTGCGCACAAGCAAAAGCCGAAGACCACGCCCATTGGAAGTTATAACCCCGAGCCAACCTGTTACATCCAAGACTTCACCAATGAAATATAAAACCTGAACCTTTTGCGCTTCCATCGTTTTAGAAGAAATTTCGGCAGTATCCACGCCGCCCATGGTCACTTCTGCAGTGATAACCTTCTGTGCCATTTGGTAAAATGCCCAATGATGAATCCATTGTTCCAAATGTGCTAATTCAGCTTTAGAAAGTTGGGCTAGCGTATTTTTCTTTTTAACCAACCTTGCTCAAAACCATAATTCAACCAGTTTTTAGGCAAATAACGCGCTAAGGCAGTTTTTGAGCTGTAATTTTTGGTGAAGATTGACGCAACTCTTGCAAAATATCGATAATCATTGCATTAGGTAACAGATCAATTTCTACACTTTCGCCCATTTGCCAATAGTTAGAAATCTGCAAAATCGCAGGGCCAGAAAGCCCACGATGGGTAAACAACATCTGATTGCTAAAAAGTTTTTCCTTGATTGCTGACACTCACAGGCAAAGAAATCCCAGATAAATTTACAAAAAGGCTTATCACTCTCTTTCCAAGTAAAAGGCACAAGACTCGCCCGTGGTGCCACAACATTTAAGCCAAACTGTTCTGCAATTTATAACCAAAGGATGTCGCACCAAGCCCCGGCATCGAAAGTCCACCAGTGGCTACAACTAAATGAGGGGGTTGGTAACGAGCACAAGCGGTCTGAATTTCAAAACCATTTGCAAATTTTTCAACAGAAATGACCGCTTGCTTTTAACAAAATTTCGACATTGCCTTTTGACATTCTGTTTCTAGTAATTTAACGATTTGTTCCGCCCTCATCACAAAAACAGCTGTCCTAATTTCTTTTCATGGTAGCTAATACACATATTGTGCAACGAGTGCACAAAATCCCACTGGCTATAACGTGCCAATGCTGATTTGACAAAATGAGGGTTCTGGCAAAGATAATGCTGTGGTGTCACTTCTAAATTCGTAAAATTACAGAAACCGCCACCCGACATTAGAATTTTGCGGCCGATTTTCTTGCCATTATCTAACACAAGCACACGCTTGCCTGCTTGGCCTAATTGCGCAGCACAAAACAGCCCTCGCTGCGCCAGCACCAATAACAATAACATCAATATCTTGCATTAGAAATTTAATACCCTTATCGGCTTGCATTGTCCAGTCTGCTAATTCAATCAATGTCCCAATTTCCACACCGTCAGCTAAAGGGAGTTCAGTTATACCACGCGCATTCGTACAAGTTTTACAAAGTTTCACCGTAGCGCCTTTGCGAGGTTAAAATTTCTAACATTTGCTGTACGTGATAGCCTTCTGATGGCGCTTTGTTTAGCAAGACCACCGACCACAGCATCCGACATTAAAAAGATGTTAACTTCTGCTTTGTGCTGTTCTTGAATTTAGTAGTAGCTAAACGTAAAACCACTGAAAAACTTTCATTGCCATATGGGGCAGAATTGATAATAAAAAGTAATTTTTGCATATTGTTCTCCACAGGAAATTGTCATTTTGAAAGAAACCAAGAAATAAAAGAAAAAAAGCGGTGAAATTTGCAAATGTTTTTACAAACTCCACCGCTAGATACGATTAGCCTATCGGGGGTAATTTCAATACGTTGCGCTTGTTCTGCAACTCTTGCTCGAATTTTCGCTTCAAGTTGGTCGATGAGTTTATCGTTATCGAACCGTTCTTTTTGACGCACACCATCAAGATAAAAACCGCTCATTTTATTTGAGCCAGTCACACCAAGATCTGAAACTAATGCTTCACCCGGGCCATTTTACCACACAGCCAATAATGGAAACATCCATTGGTGTTAAAATATCTTCTAGGCGTTGCTCTAATGCATTTACCGTTGCAATCACATCAATTTCTTTGACGCGAACAAGTTGGGCAAGCAATAAAGTTAATACCGCGTGAACGAATGCGTAATGATTTCAAAATATCGAAACCCACTTTCACTTCTTCAACTGGATCCGCTGCTAGCGAAATACGTAAAAGTATCGCCGATCCCTTCTGAAAGGAGTAAACCCTAAGCCGATAGCTGATTTCACTGAACCTGCCCGTGCGCCACCTGCTTCAGTAATACCTAAATGCAATGGCTGCTCAATCGCTTTTTGCTAATAAACGATAAGACTCTACCGCAAGGAATACATCGGATGCTTTTTACGCTTACTTTTAAATTGATCGAAGTTGAAACGATCTCAAAATATCTACATGGCGTAATGCGGATTCTAATAATGCTTGCGGAGTTGGCTCGCCATATTTTTCTTGAATATCGCGCTCTAATGATCCAGCATTAAACCCCAATACGAATTGGAATATTTTTATCCTTCGCACAATCAACCACGGAACGAATACGCTCTTCGTTACCAATGTTACCTGGATTGATACGTAGGGCAATCTCACGCCATACTCTGCGACTTTAAGCGCAATTCGATAGTCAGTGAATATCTGCCACTAGTGGTACTTCTACTTGTTGTTTAATTGCTTTAAACGCTTCTGCGGTATCCATCGTTGGCACAGAAACGCGAACGATATCTCGCACCCACTTTTTCTAAGGCTTTTAATTTGCGCAACGGTTGCTTCCATATCCGTAGTGCGTGTGTTAGTCATAGACTGAACTGAAATCGGTGCATCGCCACCGACAGGAACTTTTCCAACCCAAATCTTTTTGGATTGACGACGTTTAATCGGCGATTGGTGTACTGCTGACATGAGAAATTCTATTGTAATGGAAGTTTAATACGTGCAACACGTCCGTCAATTTTTAACGGAACTTCTTCACCTTTATAATAAATCTTAACATTCGCTGGTGCGCTGATGGTTAAACGGTATTGTTCATTCTCGTTAAAAGTTAATACTTCACCAGTATACAGTTTTTCCGCTAAACTTTTCTTACTGCTTGCGCCTTTTACTGTAATCCAGCTTTCTTTGCCAGTTACCTCTATACGTAATAATGCATCAATAGGAAGTGCTTGCTGTGGTGCTTGCTCTTGTGCAACAGGTTGTTCTGTCGTTGCGTTATTTTGTTGTAATACATTTACTGTTGATTCAGCATTTTGCAGTTGGTTCCGCATTTTCGACCGCTTGAATGCTTTTGTTTTTCACTTTCAGTTTGCGCTGTTGTTTCAGTTGGTGTAGTCACAACAGGTTGTTCAACCACTGACGTTTCTGTTTTTTACAGGCTCTACTGCCGGTTGAGCAGCTGTTTCTACTGTTTTGTTTTTCTGTTTGTAGCGCGGGTAAAGCAATCTCATTTTTTTCGCTGGCGCTGCATTATTGGTTTCTTGTTGAGTTTCTTGGTTCGCAGCGATCACAAATTGATCACGGTTTGCTTGCTCTTTTTGATAATCTTGATACCACCAAACCAATGTCATTCCTAAAGCACCCTAATAAAATCGCGATGGTTAAATATTTTACCCATTGAGTTTGAGATTTTTGTTTCACTTTAGACGGTTGCGCGTTATTGATTACCGTTTTAGGTAAAATGACCTCTCCATAATTAACGCTAGACACTAAGCCTTCAGGCAAACGTAAAAACGAACATAGTTACGCACATAGCCACGCACAAAAGTTGGCGCTACATTTTGTAGTACAAAAATATCGTTTTCTAACGATTCAATATGCGATTTTTAAATTCGTTTTCTTCGCCACGTCTTCTACAGAAAGACCGAGCGCTTCACGCGCTTGTTTTAACTGTTGTCCGAGCGAAAGTTCCGAGGTTGTGTTAAGAGATTCGGTCATAAAATATAACTCTTTAAAAATTGAACAAAAATTATTCGGAAGTTTAAAGAGGATAAGCATTTTTGCAATGCTGATGGACAAAATTTGCAAAAATTCAATTCAAGCGGTTAAATTTATAAAAATTGACAAAATCTGATATAGGCCAATGATTCAAAAATTAAGCGTAGAATAATGTTTTTAACCACTTTCTCCATAGGATGTTATGAATACCAGCAAAAATCCAACTGTTAAAGCAAAACTTTGCCTCGGGCTTAGTTGTGTTTCTTGTCGCATTACCGCTCTGTTTAGGGCATTGCGTTGGCTTCAGGTGCGCCGCCACTTTCAGGGATTATTTCAGGCATTGTTGGGGAATCATTATCGGCACCCTCAGCACTTCACATATTAGTGTTGCAGGCCCTGCTGCTGGGCTTGTTGCGATTGTTTTGGCAACGATTAACCAATTACACTCTTTTGAATTATTCCTTTGTGCAGGTATGATTGCAGGCATAATGCAAATTGCACTTGGCTTTTTGCGTGCGGGCAGTATTACTAACTATATTCCCGTTGCGGTCATTGAAGGGATGCTTACAGGTATTGGTATTCTAATTATTTTTAGCCAACTCCCTTATGCTTTTGGCAGTAATTTAGCCTGGCGCAATTATCACACGCCCTCAATTGATATTCACTAGGCTCTCTTATTATTACGCTTATCTCTCTATTCATTATTATTGGCTGGGATAGCTCAACTAAACTTAAACGGATTAAACAACTTCCTTCCGCGTTGATTGCGGTTATTGTAAGTGTGCTTATTAACCATATCTTTATTGCCACTAATAGCTATTTAGCAATTCCAAGTGAACAGCTAGTGCGCTCTTCCCGTGATTGAAAGCTGGAATGACTTTCAACATTTATTACCTTGCCCGATTTTTCTGGTTTTTAGTCATCAATTAGTTTTGGATTACTGGCGCAACTATTGCTGTCGTTGCCTCTATCGAAACACTACTTTCGATTGAAGCCGCTGATCGCTTTGACTTAAAAACGCAGAATTACTGATACAAACCAAGAACTACGTGCGCAAGGTGTGAGAATTTGGTTTCTTTCACTTATTGGTGGCTTACCTATTACAGCCGTAATTGTACGCTCTTCAGCCAATGTGAAATGCGGGTGCTACGCATAAGATTTCAAGCATTATTCATGGTTTTATTATTGCTTGTTTGTGTGCTTACCATTCCAGCATGGCTAAATGAAATTCCATTAGCCACACTAGCTGCAGTGCTGATTTTAGTTGGCTATAAATTAGCCCGACCAGCTGTTTTTAAACATTTTTGGCATAAAGGCATTTATCAATTTATTCCATTTATTGCCACAGCTGCAGCGGTAGTGATATTCGATTTATTAAAAGGCGTTGGACTGGGCTTAATTATCAGTATTCTATTTATTCTTCATGGCATATGAAACGAGCTTACTATTTAAGCCGAGAAGAACTAGCTGAAGCAACAACCATTCGCTTAGATTTAGCTGAAGAAGTTTCTAAATAAAGCGGCAATTAAGAAAAACGTTGAAAAACATCCAACCAGATTCAACTTTAATCATCAATGCCGAAAGAACCTCTTACATTGCTCGCGATGTATTAGAGCTTATTGAAGATTTTGCTAACATTTATGCCAAAGAAAATCATATTCGTGTGATTTTTAAAAAGGCTTTAAAGCGGATTATGACAACACCGTCGATCAAAGTAGCAATATTCATGTTGAACACGGCAAACGGTTATAGACATGTAAAAAGAAGGCAATCCGTAAGATTGCCTTTCTTTCTTTATACGTTAAACGTTGCTAATTTTTTTCTAACGTTTCATATGCTTTTCCGCTTACAAGCAGCGCTTTTACTTTAGCAGCATTGGCTTTGAGATCTCTTTCACCAAAGGTGCGCATTAACATTGCTACGTTTACGCAACTGCATCAATATGCGCAGGTTTTCCATTACCTTTTAATAAGGCTTTCAACATTTCTGCATTCTCTGCCGGCTCACCACCTTTTAAGTCTGCTAACGAATGTGTTTGAATACCAAAATCTGCTGGCGTAACACTAAAATAATGAATGTTACCTCCTTCAACTTCTGCAACTAATGTTTCACCATGAACCGCCACCTCATCTAATCCTGCGCCATGTACAACAATGGTATGCTCAGCACCCTAAAGGCTTTTACTGTTTCTGCATAAATTTTCAGAATATCTGGAGAATAGACGCCTAACATTTGACGTTTAGCGTGAGCTGGATTCACAAGTGGACCTAAAATATTAAACAAGGTACGCGTTTTTAATGCTTGACGAACGGGTGCTGCATGGCGAAATCCCGAATGATAATGCGGGAGCAAATAAGAAACAAAGATTCGTTTCATCCAATGCCTTACGCGCTTGTTCTGGAGAAATGCCTCACATCAATGCCTAATGCCGAAAAGCACATCGCTCGCGCCCGTTTTACTTGAAAACGCTACGGCTACCATGTTTAGCAATTTTATAACCTAAGGTTGCAGCAACAATTGCACTGGCCGTTGAAATGTTAATCGTATTATGTCCATCTCCACCAGTACCTACAATATCAGCAAAAGGATAATCTGGTGTTGGAAATGGCGTTGCATTCGCAAAAGCAGCTTCCACCGCTCCAGCATTTCTTCAATGGTTTCACCACGAACTTTTAATGCAATCAAAGCACCAGCTAATTGTTCAGAAGAAAGTTTACCTTGAATCACTTGATCAAAGAAAAATGTGATTCAGCTTGCTGAGAGATTGTGCATTAAATAATTTTTCTAATAATGATTCAGTTTGCATATAATTCCTTTATTTAATTGCAAATATTTTGCACTATTAAAATAGTACATCAGCACAAAGTCAAGCAAAAATTTCAAGCGGTCTAATTTTCTTAGCATTTACTCAATTCTACGTTTAACGGAAGTTGCCATTGAATTGGTGAAAGTCCTTTTCGATTCAAGATAATGATTCGCTTGTGAAAAATGATGACAGCCAAAGAAACCACGATGCGCTGAAAGTGGCGAAGGATGTGTGCTCTCAATACACAATGACGATTTTGGTCAATAAACTGCCCTTTTTGTGCGTGACTTCAAAGTAAAAACCAAATTTTTCACGATGCAAGTTGAGTTGTTCAATCACTTTATCGGTGAAGGTTTCCCAGCCAAAATTTGCATGCGAATGTGCCTGGCCTTGCTCCACAGTTAACACAGTATTAAGTAACAACACACCTTGTTTTGCCCAATCAACCAAATAACCGTGATGAGGAATTTGAAAAATTAGGAATATCTTGTGCAAGCTCTTTATAAATATTCACTAATGAAGGCGGTGGCAGCTACTGGTGGCTTGACTGAAAAATGCCAAGCCATGTGCTTGATTTGGTCCGTGGTAAGGATCTCTGCCCTAAAATAACCACTTTTACGGCTTCAAATTCAGTTAGACTAAAGGCACTAAATATCTCTGATTGTGGCGGATAAACTGTCTTTCCTGCTGCCTTAGCTTGCTGAACCTGTTGTAAAATATGTTGAAAAATAGGGTTTTTGTTTTTCTTCACCAATCGCTTCTTTCCACGTTTTCATTTTTCTTCCTTCTTATCATAAACAATAACGAACATTTTTAACCAAACAATCCATAAAAATGGTAAATGCTTAAATTTTTATCGCAATCTAAAACTAAAAGGGGTATAATGCACACATCAAATAAATTTGAATCTTTCAAATTATTTTATAAATCTGTTTATTTTTCTCAACATATGGAGCTTTATCATGGTTAAAGGTGTACAAATCACTGAATCTGCAAACAGCAACTTATTAAATTCTTTCTGGTTATTAGACGAAGCGAAAAACGAAGCACGTTGCACTGCAGCAAAAGGTGATGTTTATAAAGAAGATCAAGTCGTTGCTATCAGCGAATTAGGGTCAACTTTCTATCACGAAGTACCTGTAAACGTTGCACCAACAATCAAAGTAGAAGGTGGTCAACACTTAAACGTTAACGTATTACGTCGCGAAACTTTAGAAGATGCAGTCAACATCCTGAAAAATATCCTCAATTAACTATTCGTGTTTCGGTTGTACGGTACGTTTTAACTCATTAACGCCAGAACAACAACGTGATGTTATCACTCGTACTTTCACAGAAAGCTTATAATATCAGTTTTTCTTAACGCACTCAATAGAGTCGTTTTTCTACCAGATCTTTTTAACTGTTCTTAAAACCACTGTATCATAAAATATAGTTGATACTGTTTAGATAATCAGTAAAATGCCTGTATAAACCGACAGCCAGGAGAGGAAAGTATGGCAAGTCTTCGTCAATTAGATCCAAAACGTGAATTTTCTTATCAACCTATGCCAATGTATCGTGATAAAGATTCAGAACGATCAATGAAATTAGATCTCAATACATTATGTATCAAACGCCCGACTGAAACCTTCTTCATTTTGGTAAAAATCCAAATTTAATTGCTTGGGGAATTGAATTAGATGATTTACTGGTTGTAGAAAAAGCTTCAGAATACTTTTGTTAATGATCTCATTAGTTATAGAACAAGCGGGAGAATATAAATTCTACCAATTCTTCAATGAAATCAATGGAGAAAAATTCTATTCTCGCTAGACGCTAATTTACCAAATCGCCGTATTCAAGATTGGGAAGATATTACTATTTCAGGTGTCATTACCAATGTTGTTCATCAAATACGCCCGCGTTTTTCTCCAGTAATGCATGAAAAACGCTTGCAGCATGATGTTCATAAAAAAATAAGGCATAGCGCCATATTGCTATGCCTTATGAATTTACTGTTTTTTATTCGTATTCTTCAATCCATTTCATTAGGATTGCTTCTAAAATTTGCTCATTAGAACCTTCTGGGTCATCATCAAAATCTTCTAATTCACAAATCCACTGATGCATATCAGTAAAACGCACCGTTACTGGGTTTAAATCTGGATCACGGTCATATAACTCTTCTGCAATCCGTTGAACATCTGTCCATTTCATTAGTGTGCGGCCTCATTTGCATGGTTTTGAGTTATATTTTTGGAATTTCAACGACTAAGTCTTCATCACCCACCACACATTGGCAAGATAAACGGCTACTCCATTTCCAAACCCCAAGCCTTATCCAAATATCTTCTTCTTGATCTGTGGTTTCATTTAATGAATCGTAACCCTCACGAATCACAACGTGACAAGTCGTACAAGCACAAGAACCATCACAAGCGTGATGAATCTCCACCCCTGCATTATGAGCCAGTTCTAATAGGTTATCGCCTTTTTGCCTCAATAACTATACCTTCAGGACAAAATTCTTCATGAGGAAGAAAAACTACTTTTTGGCATAAAATCCTCTTTTAAATAATTTCATCAACGGCTTTACCCGCTAATGCTTTTTGAATAGATAAATTCATTCGTTTAGCTGCAAATGCTTGAGTTGTAATATCAAGATCTTTAATACCTTGTGCAATTGCGGCTCTATCGTTACCTTTTTGGTCTCAATCAATTTTTGAATTTCCGCTTCAATGGCTTTAAATTCTTCAACACTTAACACCTCTGCCCCATCTGCTTGTAATGCAGAAATAACGGTATCAATCACACGATCGGCTTCAACACGTTGTTCAGCAAGCTGTCTGGCTTCCATATCTTCTTTAGCATTGGTCATTGAAGATTTAATCATCTGTGCTACTTCCTCTTCCGTTAAAACCATAAGAAGGTTTAATTTGAATAGAGGCTTGCACTTTAGTTGATTTTTCCATTGCGGTTACACTTAACAACCCATCGGCATCCACTTGATAAGTCACACGAATAGTTGCTGCACCTGCCACCATTGGCGGAATTCCACGTAAAGTAAAACGACCAAGAGAACGGCAATCTTCTACTAATTCACGCTCATGCCTTGTAAAAACGTGAACGGACATCGCAGTCTGCCCATCTTTTGCTGTAGTAAATTCTTGGGCACGCGCAACGGGAATAGTGGTATTTCGAGGAATAATCTTCTCAACCAAGCCACCCTATTGTTTCAATTCCTAAAGAAAGCGGCACAACATCTAATAAAAGCATATCTGAATCGGGTTTATTTCCCACTAAAATATCTGCTTGAATTGCTGCGCCAAGTGCAACCACTTTGTCTCGGGTCAATGGAGGTTAATGGTGTTTTTGCCAAAAACTCACCTACTGCTCACGTACAAATGGAACACGGGTAGAACCACCAACCATAACCACTTCCGTACTTCATCTGCTTTCCACCCGCATCTTTTTAAAGCTCGGCGACAAGTCATCAATGAACGTTTTACAAGCGGTTGAATTAAATCATTAAATTGCGAACGGCTAACTGTGCCAGTCCAATTTTGCAAACTCACTTCTGTTTCGACCGCTTGTGAAAGTGCAACTTTAGTTTTTCGTTGCAGGGTCAATAACTCACGTTGCTCGTTTGCATTTTGAGGGTTGATAATCGGCTTGCGCTGCAATCCAATCAGCTAAGAGGTGATCAAAATCATCTCCCCTAAAGCCGTATCTCCACCCGTCGCCAATACTTCAAATACGCCACGACTTAAACGTAAAATGGAAATATCAGTGCCGCCACCTAAATCATATACAGCAATCACGCCTTCTTGTCCGCTATCTCAAGCCATATGCAATGGCTGCAGCCGTCGGTTCATTTAATAAACGTACATTTAATCCTGCTAATCTTGCAGCATCTTTTGTACTTTGGCGCTGTGCATCATCAAAATAAGCAGGAACAGTAATAACTACACCGGCCAATTCACCTGCTAAACGTTTTTCAGCAAAAGCATTGAGATAACTTAAAAATATCGGCTGAAACTTCAATCGGGCTTTTATTGCCCTGCAATGTTTGAATCAGTGGCAAGCCATTATCACTTGCGACAAATTCATACGGTAAATTTGGATAACGCTGGGTAACATCAGCTAAAGAACGACCAATTAAACGCTTAGCCGAAATGATTGTATTTTTTTGGATCAACTGCTGCTAATGCAAAGCCTTCTACACCACAGGTTTTTCTCATTTTTGCCATAATGCACAACAGATGGCACTAAAGCTCGCTCTTTTCTCATCAAGTATATTTGCGCTTGTCCACTACGTACCGTAGCGACTAATGAATTGGTTGTCCCCTAAATCAATCCCTACTGCGAGTCTTGCTTGATGAGGTGCTGCTGTCTGCCCCGGTTCAGCAATTTGAAGTAATGCCATTATTTAATGCTCTCTTGAATTATCTTATTTTTATAAAAATAGATTAAGCTACTGAATATCCCATATTTTCAGGGGGCAACATACGCCTTGATAGTGGCGTTCAATAGGTATAGCAATTTTACTTTCTAGATTAAAAATTTGATGCCCTTGCAGTTTTGCTACATCAGCTTGCCAATTTTCCCAACGTAAATCTTGATAAAAATCTGCTAAACTCCTGCTAATGCCCAACCTAAGAATTCTGAATAACTCAATTTAACGCTTCCCATGTTTTGGTTTGTGGTTGGTGATAATAAACCTGACCGACTTTATCACCTAAACCGCCTGCATTGATAGCAAAATATCCGCCAAGCACATCATCTGCAATCAATAAATAACTTGGCTGCTCTCCTGATTGTTTTAAAGGTTTTTGCCAAAATTCCAATCAAATAAACCCTCGAGGCAACTTTTCATTCCCTGAACCTAGAATACGCAACCAACCGTGATCAATCAAAACACCGCCCGTTTCATATACTATTGCACCCTAACGGCGAACGCGTTGAAAGTTGCATACCAACTAAAGCAGCAGAAGCATCTTCAGCATAGCTTGGTAAAATTTCATAATGATTTTTAGCACTGGCAAACCAATCGCGTAAAATCAACCATGCTGAGTTTTTTTATCTAATAATTCTTCTAGGGGTTTTCATTGGTAAAATTCCTCTAAAAATCAACCGCTTGTAAGCTTTATATTAAAAATCAAAAACTTCTCTTCAACTTTTTCAATTTGGATCAGTAATTTTTGAAATAAGCGCAGGCGATCAGTTAATGCATCTCGCTTTCTGCCAATTTTTTTCTCAGCTAATAATGTTTCAAGTTGAGCTAATACCGCTTTTTGTTCAATTTTAATGGATTTCAAAAATGCGTTAAAGCTTCTTCATCTTTACGGTTTTCAATACTTTCTAACTGTTCGTGCCATTCCATTTGTTGCATAAGGAATTTCACATCTCGCATACTTTTTTTCTTCTAAGTTTTTGCAATGCCGGTTTCAATTTCAATTATTGCTTCAGCACGTAGAATAGGATCTTTTTAACACCCTCTAAAGCTCCATTAACATCTGCCGATTTTTGGATAGCAACTAGCTGTTCTGCTGCTGAACTATGGGCAAAATTATCTGATGCAATGTTTTCTGTAAGGCTAGATAACGCTCAGAGAGTATTTGGCTATCTAAATTAAATTGAACGGGTAAATCAAAAAGTGCAAAAGGGTTGGTCATTTTTATCTCTTATTAAGGCAAATTAAACGCTAAAACTTTCGCCACAACCGCATTCATTTTTCACATCTCGGGTTGGAGTATTTAAAACCTTCATTAAGCCCTTCTTTTGACAAAGTCCAATTGCGTGCCATCGAGATAAGTAAGGCTTTTTCATCAACAATCACTTTTACGCCATGCTGTTCAAAAACATGATCATCTTCTGTTTAATACATCGACAAATTCTGGTACGTAAGCTAACCCTGAACAGCCAGAAGTTTTTAACGCCTAAGCGGAGCCCAATGCCTTTTCCGCGATTTTCTAAAGAAAGTTCTTACCTGATTAGCAGCTGTTTCAGTTAATGTAATGCTCATGATGATTTTCCCGTTAAGAATAGTGATAATGAAAAGTGCGGCAATTTACGCACTCTTTATTATTTGTTGTGCTTTTTCTTTATAGTCAGCAATTGCTGCTTTAATCGCATCTTCTGCTAAAATTGAACAGTGCACTTTTACTGGTGGCAATTCTAATTCTTCTGCAATATCGCTATTTTTAATTGCGCCTGCTTCTTCTAATGATTTACCTTTTACCCATTCAGTAATTAATGAGCTTTGATGCAATCGCAGAACCACAACCATATGCTTTTAAAGCGCGCATCTTCAATAATACCTTCATCGTTTACTTTAATTTGTAAAACGCAAGATATCACTCACAAGCTGGCGCACCAACCATACCTGTACCTACATCTGCCGCTTCTTTGTCAAAGGTTCCCACATTACGTGGATTTTCATAATGGTCGATGACTTTCTCACTATATGCCATGTTAATTTTTCCTTCTATTTATTCCCTCTTTAGTAAAGCAGTTAGGGGAGATTTGTGTGATACGGATATTTTTAAAATCTCCTCAATCCTCTTTTTAAAGAGGGAGGTTAATATTATTAGTGGTGATTCCACTCAATTTTTGATAAATCTACACCTTCTTTGAACATTTCCCAAAGCGGTGAAAGTTCACGTAATTTCACAATCGCTTTTTCACTAGTTCGATGGTGTAGTCAATTTCTTCTTCTGTTGTCCAACGACCTAAAGAGAAACGGATTGAACTGTGCTAACTCATCATTACGACCAATCGCGCGTAATACATAAGATGGTTCAAGACTTGCGAAGTGCAAGCAGAACCTGATGAAACAGCGATATCACGCAATGCCATCATCATGACTCTCCTTCAACAAAGTTGAAGCTAATGTTTAAGTTTGAGCCTACACGTTTCATCTGGTTCCATTGAGCCGTTTACATACACTTCTTCAATATCTTTGAAGCCATTGTATAAACGGTCGCGTAACTTGGGTTAAGCGTGCCATTTCTTCAGTCATCTCTTCTTTCGCAATACGATATGCTTCGCCCATACCCACGATTTGGTGAACTGGTAATGTACCTGAACGCATACCACGCTCATGACCACCACCATGAATAATCGCTTCTAAACGCACACGCGGTTTACGACAAACGTATAAGCCACCGATACCTTTTTGGCCCGTATAATTTGTGGCTTGAGAAAGACATTAAATCTACTTTTTAATTCTTGTACGTTAACCGGTACTTTACCTACTGACTGTGTTGCATCTACGTGGAAAACAATTTACGAGAACGGCACATTTCACCAATAGTTTTAATATCTTGGATTACGCCCATCTCATTATTAACGTGCATACAGAGACTAAAATGGTATCTGGACGAATTGCTGCTTCTAATTTTGCTAAATCTAATAAACCATCTTGTTCAGGGTCTAAGTAAGTCACTTCAAAAACCTTCGCGCTCTAACTGACGGCAGTATCTAATACCGCTTTTATGCTCGGTTTTGACTGCAATGATATGCTTACCTTTCGTTTTGATAGAAATGCGCAGCCCCTTTAATAGCAAGGTTATCTGACTCTGTTGCACCTGAAGTGAAGACGATTTCACGTGCATCTGCGCCAATTAAATCAGCGATTTGATTACGTGCAATATCTACCGCTTCTTCAGCTTCCCAACCGAATTTGTGTGAACGAGAAGCTGGATTACCAAAGATGCCGTCTTTAGTCATATATTGCATCATTTTTGTGCAACACGCTCATCCATCGGGGTTGTTGCTGCATAATCTAAATAAATAGGTAATTTTACTGACATTATTACTCCTAACACGCTTAAACAAGCGGTCATTTTTGAATTTTTACCAAAGGTTATTGGTGAGCGTGCTCATGACAGTGCGATTTTTCGCAATCATGATCTGAATTTTCCGCCACCAAATCTGCCATTGAAAACGGTCTCTAAGAAGTTACCAATAAGTAACTCAAGGCGTTCCCATAAATCATGCGTCAAGCAACGTGAGTCATTTCGGCAGTTACCACTACCTTTTGCATTTTTGTGACATCCACGCTTTTCGTTCACTGCAGCAACCATGCCTACGCTAATTTCTTTCGGGCTTTTTCTAATTTATAGCCGCCACCTGCCTCGTACGCTTTTTACAATGCCTTCACGACGAAGTTGTGCAAAAAGCTGTTCTAAATAAGAAAGCGAAAATTGCCTGACGATCAGCAATATCTGCAAGGCTCACAGGTTCATCTTTTCCGTGAATAGCGATGTCTAAAAATGGCGGTTACCGCATAGCGCCCTCTTGACGTTAATCCACAAGATCGTCCTCTATTAATGTTATCTTTTAGTGACACTTACAAAGTGTAAGAATTTTGATATAACAGACTATTCTAGTCAAGGTTATTCTACTTACTTCAACTAATTGATATGAAAGGTTTTTGTAAATGAATTGCAAAATCAAAAAGAAGTGAGCAAATCTTAAGTATTCTACGCCACTTTCGCCTTGAAATAAACTCATAGAGTGATTTTCATTTACAATTTTTCAAACACACATTTCATGGATTGAATGAAGAATTGTTGAAGTTATTTTACCTCATTTTATTGATCTAAATCAAACATCCACTCTGGACGCTGGTCGAACCACATAAAAAGTAAGTGTTTTTCAGGTTGCATAATCCCTAGCTGCTTCGTAGAATCGCGAAGTTTTTATTGTTAATTTTTGTTTTTCTGTAAATGAAAATAACACCCTTAGGATTAGGATTTCCCATGAATAAATTTTCAAAAAACGCTTTTTGGCTTCTTCTCTTTTTGTTTCAGCAGGCACACGCAGCCGCTTTCCAATTAGCAGAAGTTTCAACTTCTGGTTTAGGTACCGCTTATGCAGGTAATGCCGCTGTTGCTGATAACGCTCAGTTGTGGCAAACAACCCTGCGTTAATGACCCAATTCAAACAAGCAGAAATGTCTGCAGGTGGCGTTTTGGTTCATGCTGATGTGGATATAAATGGCACTCTTGCTGGCACAGTAAATGCTTCACACAACAACATCATTCCAGGCCGTTGTTCTAATCATATTTTGTAACCCCAATCAATGCTCGTTTTGCGATGGGTGCAGGAATGAACGTAAACTACGGTTTAAAAATCTCGTTTTTCTCCTGATTACAGCGCAGGGTGTTTATGGCGGTAACACTCGTTTAGAGTGCGATTAACTTCAATTTAAGCGGTGCTTATAATTTAGGTTACGGTTTAAGCATCTGGTGCAGGTCTAAATGCCATTTATTCAGATGCAGAAATCGTTAGTCATTTAGGCGTTGGTGGTAAATTATTAAATAGTCGTTTAGGTGCTGCAGCTGCAAAGTCCAAGAGTTCAAGCTGCATTAGCGGCAAACCCTGCACTTGCTGCACAATTAAATAGTGCTGCAAAAACTTTAGCACAAATGGACAATCGTACCGAAGTTTCACGTTTACGTGGTGATGAATGGAGTTTAGGTTGAAATGCAGGTATCGCTTACGATATTAACGAAAACAACCGCATTGGCGCAGCTTATCACTCTGCTGTAAATGTGAAATTTAAAGGTCAATATTCAAACAACTTCCAACTGTCTTTAATGCCTTATTACCACAACTTTCTGTATTAGGGCATTCAAGCGCCTGTTACTCAAGCAACTGGTGGTCAAGAAATTCCTGGTAATTTAACGCTTCACTTACCAGCTTATTGGGAAATTTCAACCTATCACAAAATGACTGATCAGCTTAGCAATGCAGTTTAGCTATAAACGTACCGAATGGGAAAAATTCAAAAAGTTTAGATGCTTACGGTAGCGCAGGTAACACATTATTTAGCAAAGCAGAAAACTACAATGATACTCTCGTGTTGCATTAGGTGTTTCTTATGATGTGAATGAGGCATTAACGCTGCGCGCAGGTATTGCTTATGATGAAACAGCAAGTATTACCTCGCCGTCTATCTCAATTCCAGATACAGACAGAACTTGGTATAGCGTAGGGGCAACTTTACCGCTTCACCCCGAATCTTTCTACTGATTTTGGTTTCGCACACTTAAGAGGCTCACACAATACCTTTACGGAAGGTAGCGCAGTATTTAATGTGAAATCTCGTGCAAAATCTTTATGGTTTAAACTTAAACTATAAATTCTAATCCATCCTATCAAAGGCGTTAATTTCTCACACGCCTTTTTCATGGCACCAATTATGACAATTTATTATCAATATTATGCTTCTCCCGTTGGGCAGTTATTGCTATTAGCGAAAGCAGAAAGGCTTAATTGCGATTGAATTTGCAGAAGAACAAGCAACGACTGAAATCAGTACTTTTTATGCCCGCCAGCCAAACAAGCGGTCAGATTTTAGAAATTTTTTTGCAAAACCACTGAAATTTTAGACCGCTATTTTCAAGGCGAAACCATCGATTTTAGCCAATTAGATTTCCTTGCCCCACAAGGCAGCCCTTTTTCAACAAGCTGTTTGGCAAATTTTACGTCAGATTCCATACGGCAGTACAACTAGCTATGGAGAAATTGCTAATCAACTTGGTAAGCCAAAAAGCAATGCGTGCGGTAGGCGGTGCTGTTGGGCGTAATCCTATTTCGATTTTTATTCCTTTGCCATCGCGTATTAGGGTAAAAACCAAAAGCCTGACGGGGTTTGGTGGTGGGCTTCCAAGTAAGCGCTACTTGCTTTGAACTCGAAGGTATTTCTATACCGTAATCAAGGCATTGAATACGTTAATCCCAAAACCAAAAATGGAATCGTTAACTACTCAGCCCTGATAAAATTGAACATTCGTGGCTTTCATTACCACAACAGGTACTACTCCATCCCCTTTAGCCGATTCAGCATTTTGTTGCAGATCGGCAATTTTCTGTTCTAATTCAATGATATGTTGCTCTGTGAGCTGCTTAACTTCTCGGCTGGTACGTTTCGGATTATCGTTCAACGCTAATAATGCTTGAATCTGGGTCAGTGAAAAACCAACTTTTTCTTGCATTATAAATAAAATTTAAACGCGCCAAATCATTTGAAGAATAGATGCGATAACCTGATTCAGAACGCTGTGTTTTTGGCAGTAAACCCGCTTTTTCATAATCGCGAATTTGCTTCTGCAGATAAAACCCGTTTGTTATGGCTATTTCACTCATCGTTCATATTTCCCTCTTGACTTTAACCTAAGGTCAGGGGTTTAGCATATCGGCAAATCATTTTCCCCTGCAAACAAAATAAGGAGTTTTCATGACAATCATCTTAACATTATCCGGATTACATTGTGGCAACTGCGTCAAAAGTGTTGAAAAAGCTTTAAAATGAAGTACCAGGCGTAGAAAAAGTCACAGTCACACTCTCTCACAACAAGCCATTGTTGAAGGCGAAGTAGAAGCACAAACCTTAATTGATGCTATTGATGATTGGCTTTGAAGCAGCTATTGCATAAAGCTAAGAAAGGGGAAACCCTTTTTATTTTTAGGAGAAAAAGAATGTCTGTTTCCGACAAACTAAATACGAATGAACAACAACTTTTAATTGATGGAATGCACTGCGCTGCCTGTGTTAAAAGAGTAGAAAAAGCCCTCAACAAAGTGAATGGTGTCAATTTTGCTTCAGTCAATTTAGTCGATCAAATTGCGTTTGTACAAGGTGATGCTGAAGCTGAATCTTTAGTACAAGCGGTCGAAAAATTAGGGTTTCATGCAGAAATGCTTGAAAGTGAAGAAAGTCTGCCGCGCCAAACAACAAGCTCCAAACTGCACGCATGCTCACATAAAAATGGCAATTTCGCCTAGCTCTTGGAGTTGGTGCAGGTTTAATGTTGTTAGGCTTTATCATTGAATGCACCTTAATGAAAAACAATCGATTTGCTTGGTGTAGCCGCTTTTATCAGCTTAGCACGATGTATTTTGCTGGCCAAGATTTCTTTAAAGGCGTGGATGAGCCTCAAAAATGGCGCAGCGAATATGGATACCTTAGTCGCATTAGCACTGGTGTAGCTTGGCTCTATTCATTCAGCTTACTGCTTTTTCCGCAGCCCCATGCACCGCTCTATTTCGAAGCCAGTGTTATGATTCTTGGGTTTATTAGCCTAGGGAAAATACTTAGAACTCAAAGCGAAACAGCGCTCTTCGCTTGCCTTTAGAAAAATTGCTGATTTAGCCCTCAAAACAAGCGGTCATTTTTGAAGAAAAATATTGCAAAAACCATTCCAGCCAAAGGCATTAAACCTGAAATGCGAGTTCAAGCACTGACAAGCGATCGGATCGCGTAGATGGCATCATTGAAAGTGGTTCAATTTGGGTGGATGAATCTATGTTGACTCGTGAAGCATTGCCAATTGAGAAAAAGTTGGCGATGCAGTACATGCCGGCACGTTAATTGCAGACGGTGCAGCCATTTATATTGCTACTCAAGTAGGCTCAAAAAACAGCGCTTGCTCGCGTCATTCATGCCGTTCGCCATGCACAAAGTAGTAAGCCACCCTTTAGCGAAATTTGTCGATAAAGTCGCGGCAGTTTTCGTGCCTGTCGTGGTGTCTATCGCGCTAATTGCCAGCATAGTTTAGCTAGCACTGGGGAAAAGATTTTGCATTTGCGCTTTATTTTTACTACGGTACTCATTATTGCTTGCCCTTGTGCGTTAGGTTTAGCAATTCCACTTTCGACTATTGCAGGCGTTGCGAAAGCGGCAGAATTTGGCATATTGCGCGCACAATGAAGCACTCATGTCGCAAGCGAAATTGATACCCTCGTATTTGATAAAACCGGGACACTAACCACAGGCGAAATGCAGGTGGTTTCCGTTGAAACTCATCAAGGCTTTGCTAAAGAAAATTATTGAACCTCGCTTATAGCCTTGAACAGCAAGCCTCGCATCCAATTGCTAAAGCGATTGTAAAATTTGCGCAACAATCCGATGCACAGCTTGAAAACGGTGGAAAATGTTGAAGTCACGAAAAGGATTAGTATTTCGGGGAATTATGAAGGGCAACGTATAAGAATAGGCAATGCTGCTTTCATTGGATAGAAAGTGAAAAATCATGCCAAAACAAGATTTTGCCACCTTAGTTTTATCTCTCATTAGATGATGTGTTGATTGGACACCTCTCTTGCTGATCAACTTCGCCCAGAAGCTAAAGCAATTGTGCAACAATGCCAACAGGTAGGCTATCATTGCTTGATGTTAACGGGTGATCGCCAAACCAGTGCTGAATATTTTGCCGCACAATTAGGTTTTAAATGGTGTGATTGCTGAAGTTTTGCCAGATCAAAAAGCGGATAAAAATTCGCCAACTACAAGCTACAGGGGCGCAAGGTGGCAATGATTGGTGATGGTATTAACGATGCTCCAGCATTAGCTCAAGCTCATGTTGGTATTGCAATGCATCAAGGCTCTGATATTGCAATGGAAACCGCAGATCTCACTTATGCAACCAGGGTTAACCCTCGTTGCTAAAGTCCCGCCTTTTTCTCAACGTGTACCTTTACGAATATGAAACAAAGCCTACTTGGTGCTGCATTTACAATATTATCGCTATTCCAGTTGCTGCGGGCGTACTTTATCCATTTTACAGGTTGGTTTGCTAAACCCTATGATTGCAGCTATTGCGATGGCTATGTCATCGATTACTGTTGTACTCAATAGCCAACGTTTACTCAAAGACTGCGCATATATAAAAACGCCCAAAAGGGCGTTTTTAACGTTGGTAGATATCTTCACCATCTCGGCGTGTTCTTGAGTAAACGTAATATCCAAACATATTGTTTTTGGATCTTTCTGCAAAATACTCTACCACTTCATTCATCGCACGAGCTGATTGCTGTTCGGTGCCATCAAAATGAATAGGAGGCAGAATTTCCATCACATATTTGCCTTTTTCAGCATCATAAGTCGCAAAACATAGGAATCACTTCTGCTTTTGCCACTTTTGCCATTTATTTAACCCCGGCAAGGTAGCTTTTTCCGTCGCAAAAATCAGCATAGACACTCAATGCTTCACCAAAAATCCTCATCAGGTAAGAAAATAGCCCATATTGCCTTGGCGAACATCATTTAAAAACGGCTTAATCCCATTTTGACGGGTATGCATTTTGCCACCAAAGCGTTCGCGCGTAGCATTCCACAACCAATCGACTAATGCGTTACGATGAGGGTTATACATCGAAACCATTGGCATACCATAGGTATGTAAAACAATGCCTGATGCATCAATCGACCAAGTATGAGGCACTAATAAAATAATATTTTTTTCCCTTCAGCCTTCGCTTGTGTTAAAATGCTCTAAACCACTAAATTCGCTGCGTTGTTGCAAATGCTTGACTGAACGCAATGCAATTTCGCCAATGCCTCAACATGGTTTGCTAACTGTCACAAACATCGCTTCAATGGTTTCTTCTTTTTGCCTCACTCCAATTGGGAAAGCAGTAACGTAAATTGACCAATGCACGATGATACTGTTTTTATTACGCTTTTTTTAAATAGTGATAAACGCGTTTGCCTAACCAAGTGGCTAACTTGTCACGTACAGAAACTGGAACATATGCAAACAGTACCAAGAACAGCACACTAAGTCAAACACCCCTAATATTTGGGGAGCAAAAAGGACTTTAAAAATTGGTGTTCATACCCTTCTTGAGCAGTAATGCGTGACATAATTCTCTCTTCTATTGTAGGTTATTTTTATCAATTAGGGTTTTTAACTGCTAGCATAATACCTAAACCGATAAATGCACCAGGCGGTAAAAATCGCTAAAGCAAACCTGAATCTAGGTGTAGCACATCTAAAGCGTAACGATTTTGCCCAACTTCCCTAATAACAAATCTAATCCATCAAATAAAGTGCCGTTGCCCAATAACTCACGAATCGCACCCAATAATACCAAGCTCATCGTTGAGCCTAAGCCCATGGTAAAAACCATCAAAGGCAGCATGTGCCACACTGTTTTTCGAAGCGTAAGCTTCCGCTCGTCCAATCACGATACAGTTCGTTACAATCAGCGGAATAAAAATCCCTAGTGATTGATAAACTGGATAAGCAAAGGCGTTCATTAACAACTGTACCGCAGTTACCACTGTTGCTATGACCATCACATAAATTGGGATACGGATGTCATTTTGGGATAATTTTACGGAATAATGAAATCGCCGTATTCGTGCAAATAAGCACAAACATTGTTGCTAAACCTAACTCCCAGCGCATTTGTTACACTATTAGAAACTGCCAACAATGGGCAAAGTCCTAATAATTGCACTAATGCACTATTATTTTTCCAAACACCATCCCAAAACAGCGTTGACCACACAGAAGGGGCTTGAGGTGTCACCTCAATTTGGGTTACCGAATTTGATTTTCTTTAGATACATCACTCATTATTGGCACGCCTCAAAATTGATTCTAACATTGCAGGGTTTTGCGCTAACTGGGTGATAACCCATTTTTGCTTCTTGGCGAATATTATTCACCACTGCACGCGGGGTAATGGTTGCGCCAGTGAATTGGTCGAATCTGCCCACCATCTTTTTCACTCGCCCATTGCGCTTCATTCTCAAGACTAAATTTCTTATTCGTAAAAGATAAAATCCACTTAGAAATGCGCGTTTCAATTTTATCTCCAAGTCCTGGTGTTTCAGCATGTTGCAAAACTCGCACACCTAATAAAGTACCATCTGGTTGAACTCAGATAACAATACAATATTGCCTGAATAGCCATCTGGCGCCGTTGACTGAATCGCGTAAGCGGTCAGATTTTCTGCTTTTGGCAAAATAGATTTTATTCAAATATGGCGCATCTGGCAGATGTAACTGCTTGCATGTTGCCAATAAATCGTTATCAAAATAGCTTTTGTGGTAGCACTTACAAAAGCGATTCACGCTGTTGTGCTGCTGCAACACTCTCAATTCGACCTTTTGGTTAGCCAATAAACAGCGGTAGAAATCGCCATACAAACCAATGCAATCACGCCGAGTATAAACGCATATTTAACAGTAATTTTTCGAAGCGCTCATTTTCTCATTCCATATAATCTAGGTTGGGTGTAATGGTCAATTAACGGCACACAAATATTTGCATAACAAGACAGAAAAAGCAACCGCATCCGGATAATTGCCATAATAGCGAATACAATAAACCAACAAGCCACTAAGCCACCAAAAATAAGTTTTCCTTTTTGGCGTAATGGAAGCTGTCACGGATCTGTCGCACTAAAAACTGCCCCCAAACATCATCGCCCCACTAAAGAGCTGCGCTATCACATTCAGATGCGAGCCATTCCCGAATAAATCTGTCAGCCCACTACACAGCACAAATACCGCTAGCATAGAAGCTGGAATTTGCCAGTGAATAATGCGTTTATAGATTAAAAAAATAAAACCACCGAGTAAAAAGGCTAAATTCAGCTGCCACCAACCTTGCGCCCAACCATTGAAAATACCATCAAAGAAAATTGGCGATTGCTGGATTTCGCTTAAACTTAATTTCGCTAAACTGGTTTTGGCACTATCTAAAGGCGTCGCCTGGGTAATCCCATCAACACTTTCGACTAATTGATGTAAACTCAATCCATCGCTACTCACGCCTCGGAAGATTAAGTGCAAAGCATCATTAAAAAGTAGGTGGCTCACTTAATAGCGAAATTGGCACCATCCAAGCAGTCATTTGAACAGGGAATGAAACCAACAGCAATGCATAAGCAACCATCGCTGGATTAAACAGGTTCTGCCCTAAACCACCGTAAATGTGTTTAGCCATCACAATTGGTAACCAAAATCCTAATCACTACCACCCAATAAGGTGATAGGGCGGAATTGATATGGCCAAAATTAGTGCGGTCAGTATTCCAGAAAGATCTGCTACATAAAATGTCACCGGTTTGTGGCGTAACTTAGCAATACTAATTCTAATACAGCAGCAAACTAAAGGCAATCGCTGCTTGTACTAATACACCCGTACCAAAAATAACATTGCACAGCCAATCGCTGGCACCATAGCCACCATGACCCATAGCATAAACTTGACTGTTAAATTGTTCCCATGTGTATGTGGGGACTCCCCATTTTAAACATCTAATTTTTTTCTCTTACAAAATACTGGCCGTTAAAACGATATTGAATCCATTTGTTCGTTGGTGTCCTGAACTGGACGCATCTTTCTCAATGACAACAGGAAAACGCAACATTTTACGCTTCTCATCATAAAAGAAATTAACTTGCTCTTGCCGCCCCTCACCGTAGACGGATCGTACACAAAACTAATCTCATTGGTGAACTTAGACGTTTTAATTAACTTCGCAGGCTGCAAGCCCTGATCAAGAATCTGATAAAGTTCAGCGGTTAGCAGATGATTGCGACCATCGCCAATACTTCGCCCCATGACCCAATAATATGTTTGTTGATTCAGTAAGGTTTGATGCACACTTTCTACCAAAGCAGAACTTTCTTGAAATTGTGTTTTCGTTTTACCTGTTAGCTGACGATATTGCCACATTGAGCCAAAAATCATGCATTGTGCCACCGGTTTTGCCAATCCCAAGAAAAAGATTCGTAACTGCTTATCTTCAGACATTTCTACCCGAACACCCGCTTCTTGCACTTTAGTAAAATCACATTGCCAACTTTCTGCCGATTTTTAAAATTGCAACGTTTCCTTTAAAACTTTTTAGTTTCGCGCTCAAGCACCTCATCATCAAAAATGATCAAAATAAGAGCCAGCATTTTGCATTTTTGATAATGAACTGTGAGTTTCTCATCTATTTGCGCACAGTTCTGCGCCCAAGTAGGTAAACTTAACACGGCAATCAATCAAAACTAATGGCTTTCACTTTATGCCTCTCCATTCTCATTAAATTGCTTCTCTGCTTTCTTTGCTTTTTGCTCGAGCAATCGCTGCAGCCACCGCTGCTTTTCGTGGATCAGCAGTTTCGGCTGATTTTTGCAATCTCTTCCGATTTTTCGACCGCTTGTTCACTCCCTAATTGTGCGGCTTTTTCGCTCTTGCACGGGCAAGTGCGGCTTCTACCGCAGCTTTGCGTGGATCGACGCTTTCGGCCGATTTTGCAATCTCTTCCGGATTTTTCGACCGCTTGTTCACCATCTGCTTGCTCTGCCTTTTTTCGCTCTTGCACGGGCAAGTGCGGCTTCAACGGCTGCTTTACGTGGATCAGTAGGGTTCTGCTGGTTTTGCAATCCTTTTTGATTTTTCAACCGCTTGTTCACCACCTGCTTGCGCTGCTTTTTTTCGCTCTTGCACGGGCAAGTGCGGCTTCTAGCAGCTGCTTTGCGTGGATCAGCAGGTTCAGTGGATTTTTGCAATTTCTTCCGATTTTTCAACCGCTTGTTCATCACCTGCTTGTGCTGCTTTTTCGCTGCGCACGGGCAAGTGCGGCTCTACTGCAGCTTTGCGTGGATCGCTAGCTTCCGCTGGTTTTGCAATTTCTTCCTGATTTTTCAACCGCTTGTTCACCAGCCTGCTTTGCGCTGCTTTTTTCGCACGTGCACGGGCAAGTGACGCCTCAACTGCAGATTTACGCGCTTCTGGTTTAGCGGAAGACTCCTCCTCTACGGTAGATTATCAACTGAAGCTGCTTGCTCAGCTTGTTTTGCAAGTCGTCTTGCTCGGCGTTGCGCCATCAATTCTGCCATTATCTGGTTCACCATTTGCTTTTGCTTGTACTTCTGTAGCAGGTTCAGCTTTCTTCGCTTTAATGCGAGTGCAGGGCTGCAACGGGATCTTCCCCTGCAGCTTGAGCCACTTCTTCACGACGTTTTTCCGCAGCTTGCTAATTCATGCAGTACGGGCTTCTTTTTCTTTTGTAATCGCGCTTCTCTTGCTTCAAAGCGAATTTTAGCTTCTTCAGCTTTTTACGCTCTTTTTCTTCAATTTCCGCAATTTTTGCTTTTTCTTGGCGGAAATATTGAATCAATGGAATATAACTTGGGCAGACATAAGCACAAACACCATTCAATACACGCGCTCAAATGGTATTCCTTAGATTTATCATGATCTTCGCTCGTGCAAACCAATAAAGTTGCTGTGGCAATAAACCAACTGGGCAAGCATCTGAAACAGCTAGAACAACGAATACAGTTGCGCTCAGGCTCTGGTGGTGCATACTCAAAATGATCTGGTGCAATAATGCAGTTTGTTAGTTTCGTCACTGGTGACTGTAACGAATGCAGAATAAAGCCTGTCATTGGACCGCCTAAGAACACAGGGGAAACGACTATCTGCACGATAATCCACTTGTTCTAACAAATGCAAAAATCGGGGTGCCTAATCGCGCCCAAACATTACCTTTGTTGCGAATTTTATCGCCAGTGAGGGTGACTCACCCGTTCGATCAGTGGCTCATCATCAATGACCGCACGTTTGACCGCAAATGCTGTACCAACATTGTGCGCTGATAATGCCCATTTCAATCGTTCGCTGTCCTTGCGGAATCTCTAATCCAGTGAGCACTTGACTAATTGATCAGAGGCGCCTGAAGGATATTTAGTCGGAATCACGCGTAGGTGAAATATCGTTAGCCCCTTTTAAACCTTTTTCAATCGCACGAATAGCATTGGGTTTATTATCTTCAATAGCAATGACTACTCTTCAGGGCGCAAGACATAACGCAGAATACGAATTCCTTCTAGTAATTCATCGGTATAATCCTGCATTAAACGATCATCACAAGTAATATAAGGCTCTACACTCAGCGCCATTGATAATTAAGGCTTTTACAACGTTTATCAGCAAAACTGAGCTTAGCGCCTGTTGGGAACACTGCGCCACCTAAACCTGCAACACCATGTTGATAAACTTTTTTCAACAATTTGTTCTGGGCTAAGACTTAGAAATCTTCGATAGGTTGGCGATCAATCCACCTCATCTCGTCCGTCCGTTTCAATAATTACCGTTATCTCTGGTAAGCCGGAAGGGTGCGAACTGGTATAAGGTTCGATGGCTAAAAATCGTGCCGGACGTTGGCGCATGTACAGGCAACTGACGATAGTTATCACCTTTTGTTAATGGTTGCCCTTTTAAAAACATAATCGCTGGTTTTCACGCATAAATCTCCCGCCCAACCAGAGTGTTGCACGACAGGCACATAGAAATATTTTTGGTAAATGTAAACGGCGAATCGGTTTTTGATTCGATTGTTTTTTTATTTTCTAATGGATGAATACCGCCCGGATAAGTCCATAACTTATTTTGGCGCAGGCGTTCAACGACTAAATTTGGATTACTCATCTTTTACCTCGCCTACAACCAATTTTTCTGTAACTCAGTCGTGTTGACCACCGGAATAATCAAATTTTTATCGAACTGCCAATTCCATGTTTGCGTAGTTAATTTAATTGGTCGCATTTCAATACAATTCGTTGGGCAAGGTGCCACGCATAGCTCGACACCCCTGTACAGAGGTCAGCCACAATAGTGTGCATCATTTTGTTTGTGCCTACAATGGCATCCACTGGGCAAGCTTGAATACATTTAGTACAACCAATACACATTGCCTCATCAATGTAAGCCACTTTTACTTCTGGCACTGCTGCGCCGTCCATTTGAGGGACTTCCACCCCTAATAGATCTGCAATTTTGACAACTGTCGGTTGGCCACCAGGAATACATTTGGTGATGACATCTCCATTTGCAATCGCTTCAGCATAAGGTTTGCAGCCAGGATAACCACATTGTCCACATTGACTTTGTGGCAAGAGCGCATCAATTTGCTCAACAATCGGATCAGCTTCAACTTTTAACTTTACTGAAGAAAAGCCTAAAATCGCCCCTGAAAACCAGTGCGATCAGCGCTATTGCCAGCAAAATATACATAATAATGGAAAGATCGAGCATTGATTTTCACCAATCCAGTAAAGCCCATAAAGGCAAGTGACATTAAGCCTGCAGTAACTAAGGCAATAGAAGCCCCTTGAAAAGGTTTAGGTACATCTGCGGCAGCCAAACGCTCACGCAACGTTGCAAATAGTACGAGTACTAATGAAAAACCTAATGCAGCACCAAATCCATACAGTACCGACTCAATTAAATTATTGGCAAGATTCACGTTCAATAGCGCCACACCTAATACCGCACAGTTTGTGGTAATCAATGGTAAATAAATCCCTAATAAACGATATAGCGTTGGGCTGGTTTTTATGCACGATCATTTCAGTTAATTGCACAATGACCGCAATCACCAAAAATAAAGACCAGCGTACGCAAAAATTGCGCATCTAATGGGATTAACACAAAGGTCTCAAACCAAGTACGCAGAAAGAGAAGCGACAGTTAAAACAAAAGTCGTTGCCAACCCCATTCCAATCGCAGTTTCAACTTTTTTTGAAACGCCCATAAACGGACAAAGCCCTAAAAACTTCACTAACACAAAGTTATTGATTAAGGCGGTGCTAATAATGAGTAGAAGATAATCGACCATAGAATTCACATCAACACAAGCTGGTTTATTTAGGTTAAACCCTATCTTGGCTTGTAAAAAGAGTAAGAAAAAATGGCGCCTATTATCGCTTTTTAGCCATCTGAACAACACCTAACCGACAGAAATCCGAAAAACGACAATAAATTCAAACGGTTATTTTCCACTCTTCATTTTAGCCTATTTTTTTAACCAAAAAATCTTTACAATTCCGTATCTACTTGATTTTAAAAATATAAAAATTGCAACCCTTAAGCCAAAAAAATTTATCGATTTTCTTTTTATCTCTTCGCCTAGAATCACTATATCTTGTATTTATAGATTAACAAAAACACAACATATTGTGTTTTATTATGAAGCAGTTACGTTTTTTTATACTCAACAAGTTGTATGGCAAGAAGTGCCAAATGAGACCTCACTCGCATTTTTAATCAGCGGTTGTCCACTCGGTTGCAAAGGTTGCCATAGTGCAGAAAGTTGGAAGGTGGGAAACGGTCAGATTTTGTCAGAAATTTACCTTGCCGAACAGCTCAAAAAATATCGCCATCTCATCAGTTGCGTACTGTTTATGGGCGGAGAATGGCATCTTGAGCAGTTACTTGCTCGATTAAAACAGGTGCGAGAAGCCGGCTTAAAAACTTGCCTTTTATACCGGATTAGAAATGCATGAATTAGATCTGCGCATTATTTCTGAACTGACTTACCTTAAAACAGGACGTTGGATAGCTGAACTCGGCGGGCTTAACAGCCCAAACACCAATCAGCGCTTTTATAGATTTACGCACGCAAGAAAACCTTAATCATTTATTTATACGTGCTGATTAAATGTCGCAGCATTTTGCAAAGTTTACTAAAAAACCACCGCTTAGCGGATTGATTATCAAATCAGGAGACATAATGATTAGACTTCACCCAGAGCAACTTAACCAAAAAGCTCCTTTTATTGATGAATACATTCAAGCGAAAAATGCAGCTGATGGATCAAAGCTAGATGCGAATGCCAATGTTACGCAAAAAATATTGCCACTATGGAACAAGAGTTGATGAAAGATTTCTTTGTGCAAATCAACCGCGCCAAAGTCAGTGGCAAAATCCGTGAACTTTTTCGGGCAAGATTTAGCTGAAGAATACCTTCGCCAAATTGAAGCGCATGAGATTTATGTGCATGATGAAACCAGTCTTAAACCTTATTGCGTTTCGGTGACGATGTACCCTGTTCTTACGTGAAGGGTTAAGTAAACTTGGGGAGAATCACAAGCACCAAAACATTTAGCCTCGTTTTGCGGATCTTTTCATTAACTTTGTGTTTGCCGTTAGCTCACAATTTGCGGGCGCCGTTGCAACGGTTGAATTTCTTACCTATTTTGACTATTTCGCCCGTAAAGATTTTGGCGACAATTATTTAGAAACGCATCGCAAAGAGATAGAAAACCACCTGCAACAAGTAGTTTACAGCATTAACCAACCTGTTGCTGCGCGTGGCTATCAAAAGCGTTTTCTGGAATATTTCTATCTACGATCAATACTACTTTGATGCCATGTTTGGGAATTTTGTTTTCCTGACTTTGAACGCCCTAACTGGGAAAGTACGGCTAAATTACAACGCTTTTTCATGCGTTGGTTTAATCAAGAACGCACCAAAGCGATTCTCACTTTCCCTGTAGTCACCGCAGCTATGCTCACTGAGCAAAGGCAATGCAAAGATAGCGCTTTTGCAGATGAAGTGGCACAAGAACTTGCTGAAGGCAATGCATTCTTTATTTACCAATCGGATAATCCGGATTCATTAGCTTCATGTTGTCGCCTACGCAATGAAATTGCTGATCATACCTTCTCTTATTCATTAGGCGCAGGCGGTGGCAACTGGTTCAATCAATGTCATTACCATCAACATGAACCGTTTAGTGCAAGATGGGCGAGATTTAGCCACAGAAGTTAGCAAAATTCATCAATATCAATATGCTTATCGTAAATTGATGGAAGAATATCTCGCGGCTGGCATGCTACCGGTCTATGATGCAGGTTTCATTTCGCTAGATAAACAATTCTTAACCATCGGGATTAACGGTATGGTAGAGGCTGCTGAATCGCAAGGTCTTACTGTCGGTTATAACCCAGAATATATGGCCTTTGTTCAAGAGCGTTTGAAAATTATTTTCCAAGCAAAACCAAGCTGCGTCTAAAAATATGGCGTGAAATTCAATACCGAGTTTGTGCCCGCAGAAAACTTAGGCGTAAAAATGCAAAATGGGATAAAGCGGACTGGGCTATTTTGTGCCAAGAGAATGCTATAACTCTTACTTCTATGTCGTAGAAGATGAAGAAATTAACGCACTCGATAAATTCCTACCGTGCATGGAAAAGAACTGATTGAATGGCTTTGATGGCGGCTCGGCTTTTACACTTAAATTTAGACGAAGCATTACCACAGTCAGGCTACCGTTCATTATTAGATATTGCCGCCAAAACTGGCTGTAACTACTTCTGCATAAATGTCAAAAATTACTATTTGTAATGAATGCCAACACATTGATAAACGCACCCGCCATCAATGTGCAAAAATGTGGCTCAAGCAATATTGATTACGGCACACGCGTTATTGGCTATCTAAAAACGCGTTTCAGCTTTCAGTAGCGCGCGCCAAAAAGAACATGGTCTACGTTTCTACCACAGAAAAGCAGCATAAAAACGCTTGAAATTGACATGCGGTCTTTTTGCAAAAGTTTATTGCAAAAAGACCGCTTGTCGTATATTGACAAACCCAATTCATCTTTAAAAAGGAAATTTTATGAACGCGCAACAACTCGCTCAATATATCGATCACACTACATTAGTGCCGAGAAAACCGAAGCCGATATTTTTGGCTTTATGCGAAGAAGCTCGCCAGCATCATTTCTATTCTGTTTGCATTAACCTGCACATATTCCATTGACTAAACAAGCCTTATGCAGATTCTTTCGTTAAAATTTGTACTGTAGTTGGATTTCCTTTAGGAGCAAATGCGACCGTAGTAAAGTCTTTGAAACAGCGCAAGCCATTGAAGCTGGCGCAGAAGAAATTGATATGGTAGTCAATATTGGTTGGGTGAAATCACAACAATGGGAAAAAGTGCAAGAAGATATTCAAGCTGTATTTGATATTTGCCAAGCAGTACCATTAAAAAGTCATTTTTAGAAACTTGCCTACTTTCTGAAGCAGAAATTGTTAAACTTTGCGAAATCTGTAAAACAATTGGCGTTGCCTTTTGTAAAAACCTCAACCGGATTTAATAAAGCAGGAGCAACAGTTGAGCATGTTGCCTTAATGAAAACGAACCGTTGGCGAAATTGGCGTAAAAGCCTCTGGTGGTATTCGAGATACACAAACTGCACTGGATATGATTGAAGCAGGTGCAAGCCGCATCGGTGCTAGTGCAGGTATTGCGATTCTTGAAGGCTTAACTGCAGAGAAATAAAACTTTCATCAACAAAGAAAAATGCTCAGATTGATCTGCACCCAAAAAGTTAGACTAAACTTCTAACTTTTGGGGTGAGATCATCATTAAAAGGGGCTTTTTCTAGGTGAAATTGAGTGGAAACAAAGTGAAATCAGCGGAAGTTACAAAACGTGGAGTAAAATTTACCGCTTGTTATAGTCAAAATTTAACCAAAAACAAAAATAGAGTTTTTAGTAGGACATCTCAACAATTAGTAGATATAATGCGAACTATTCGCAATTGTTAGTGTGATAATTTTGATTTGACTAAATATTAAGGACACCTCTATGCAAACTAAACCAACCAAACTTGCTTCTCTTGTTGCACTTTTGCTGTGCTTTATCCTGCTTTTGCTCAAGAACAAGCCTCCCGAAAAATCGGTGAAATTAGACGAAGTTGTCGTTTCTACGATTGCAACCAGTGATGCGTTAGTGAACACGCAAGTTGATCGCCAAGCGATTTTCCTCAAACAAGCCAAAAGATGTGAAAGCCTTTATTTGAGGGCAAAATGGATGTTAACGTCAGCCAACTTAACGGCTGCACGTCTCAGGCGGTGAAGGCGTGAATATTCGTGGTTTATGAGCCAACCGCGTAACCACCTCCGTTGATGGCATTCCGCTGCCAGAAGCTCAAGAAGCGAAACATTTTATCTCTTACGGTTCAGAATTTGGTCGCACCGATTACGTGGAAACATCGGGCTTTACGCAGTGCTGATGCGCAATATGCAGGTTCGCGAACAGCCTATCGGGTAGCGTGAATTTTGCCACCCTTTGAACCTTCTGATCTTCATCAGCGCAACGCCGCGGGCGGCTTTTGGCACAGGTTACAACAGCGTTGATAACTCCATCTACGGCACATTAGGCGGTGCGGTGAAAACAGGAGCTTATCAAGGCATGGTGATGACCACCATTCGAGACGGTGCTCAAACTGAAAAATAAAGGCTCTAACGCAGGCACGGGGGTTACTCGCACCGAGCCAAACCCAGCCGATACGCAACAAAAACTATGTGTTAACCAAACATTACTACCAGCTTAACGATCAAAATCGCATCGGCTTTGTGTATGAACACCAACGCAAAAACGCATACCGATTTATTAAGTCTCACCGACACCAACATTGATAGCGGCACTGGCGTGCAATCTAAAGGCTATGCAATTGACCGCGTAAAACGTGATCGTTTCTCGATTAGCCACGATTACAACAGCGATCAAGGTTTCGTGCAAAAATGCGAAAAACGCAAATTTACTACCAAGATGCGAAATCTGAAAAACTATCGCTACCGTTTAGGCTCACGCAATTATCGCCAAGAAGATACGCTTTTTCCGTGACGAAACTTACGGCATCAACACCAATTTGATGAGTTATATTGATGGTGAAATTCCGCACATCTTGCGTTATGGCTTCACTTACGCACACATAAAAATCTAGCAACCACTTGCATTATGAACGCCCAGCTTATGCGAATATGCCATATTCAATGCTTGGTAGTGCGTATTTTAACGGCAATCCAAGTGCAGGTATTAAGCAAGATAAAGTAACAGGTTACTTCGAAGATGAGATCGCCTTTTGGCAAATTGGTGGTAACGCCTCAGTGGGCTTTTGCATATTACCGCGTAAAACCGACCGCTTACCAAAGCAATATGACAGAAGCTCTGCAACCAAAAAAACAATCTGATACGGAATTTGCTCCGAAATTAAGCATTGAATACCGCCAATCTGATGAGTTTATTCCATATGCACAATATTCTCGTGGGGTAAGAACACCATCTGCTCAACAATTAACCTCTTATTTCTTAGAGAGCGTTTCATTTAGAACCCCAGCGGGTGTGCAAAGTGCAACCGTTGCGGTGGTGGGTAATCCAAACCTAAAAAGCAGAAACGGCAGACAACTTTCGAGCTTGGTTTTAAAGGAAAATCGGATCGCTTTGGAATATCTTGTAACAGGTTATTACAACTGTTACCACAACTTCATTGATTGGGTGTCAAAACCAACCAATGGCTACACCAGCTTTATTCAATACGACAACTTAGATAAAGCTAAAGTGTATGGCGTAACGGCTGATGCAAAATGGAAATTCTATGACGATTTCTACACCCTTGCAGGCTTCTCTACTCTCGCGGTAAAGCGGAAAATAACGGCTTGAAAAACCCCAATTAACAGCATTCAGCCAATGAAAACCAAACTTGGTTTTGGTTATGAAGGTGAACAATTTGGGGCTCATATTCAATGGACATATAACCGCGGTAAATCAGATAAAAGATATCGAACAATCTTCATCTTACCTTTACAACCCAACAGGTGGCTACTCACTCTTTGATTTAGGGGCGTATTGAAACCAACGGCGAACTTCACATTAACGGCAAATGTGAATAACTTGTTTGATAAAAATATTGAACTGGAACGATATTTCTTATCTTGCCTTGTTAAGTAAAAAGCGACCCAAGACCAAGGTCGCCCAGCGGCAAGTATTCCAATGGCGATCACCTCACAAAATGCGGGTCGCTATAGTGCACCAGGTCGCAACTTAACGTTGGCTTACGTTATGAGTTCTAATTAAACCAAACCCCATAGGTTCTTGATCTGCACCCCAAAAGTTAGACCAACTTCTAACTGATTAAGGTGCAGATTTTTTATGACTAAATACAATCAACTTTTCAAAACAACAAGTCGTGAATTTCTATTTCGAACATCACGAAAATCTTGCTTTCACATTAAAATATTCCAATTTAAAATTAAAAGGACTGAGTCCGATACAATATCGAAAGCAGTCCTTTAAATAACAGTCTAACTTTTTGGGTCAGATCATTGCTTTGCAGGCGTTTTCTTTATCCCTCTAAATACGAGCTTGCATGCCACCAAATGCTTCAATCAATTTTTCACTAAATTGCTGTAGTTCTGCCGTCATTAACAAGAAATCTGCATCAAAGCGCTGAGCGACATCTTCTTTTAAGATATCATCATTTTTCTCGCGCACCACATCGGCAAATTTCAAGCGGGAAAGCGTGGCATCTTCATTTAAAACACAAGAAAAATGATTTTCCCACTCAATCGCTAATTTAGTCACAAATTTGCCCGCTTGTAAGTGTTGGCTAATCTCTCTGCGCTTAAATCTTGGCGTTTACAACGAATAATGCTGTCGGTGTCAAAAAGCTTTGAGTTCTGCCTCTTCTAATAAAGTTAACCAATTTGGCGCATCATCTTGAGCAATCCAGCGGGTCATCACTTCGATTGGTGGAATCGTAAATGAAATTGGCACCACCGGTAATGAGCCCAGCGTTTTACGCAATAACGCTAACGTATCTTCCGCTCGCTTACTTGAGGCAGCATCGACATAAACTAATTGGGTATCTAAAATCAATCCAAACCGCCGTAAATTGATGTTTGCTAAAAGCGCGTGGTAATAATACCGAAACGACCTGATCTTTTCACCGCTTGTTTTTCAGTTTTCTTCAACATACGTGCTTCTTTGGTTTCTAACTTTTGAATGCGTAATTCGACCTCTTTTTACCACATTCTGCAGGAAGTAACTTTTCTTCTTTATGTGCAACCAATAAAAATTGCTTACCTTGCGCAAAATGCAATAACGGCGCACCACTTAACGGTTCGCTCCAACCAAATTGACTCATATCGTGCTGCGAACATGGATGAAAATCGGCAGGTTTGCAACTGCGCTTTCTAAACTTTCACTTTCTAAAGTTAATTCGCTGGTGAGGCGATAAATCATGACATTTTTAAAACCACATGGCTCTTTCTCGGTTTTGATTAAAATGGAGAAATTCTAGCAGATTTTTGCCCCTTCGCCCTAACGCAAATACAAGAGAAAAACACAAGCGGTCAGAATTTGCCGATTTTTGCAAAACGGAATCTATAACAAGCATCTCGCATTTATTGTACAATAGTGCCAATTTGGCTTTCTGATTGGAGACTATATGACCTTAACGCCTCAACTTGCCTTTATTGGCACCGGCAATATGGCTTTTGCCATTATTCAAGGCTTGCTTAATAGCGGCTATCCTGCTCATCAGATTTTAGCGTGCAATAAAAGTAACCTAGAACGTCGCGCCTCACTTCAGGCATTAGGGTGTCCAACTCCCGAAAAAGCAATCACGAAGCGGTTGAAGCTGCTATCGTGAGTAATTCTTGCGGTAAAACCACAAGTGATGGCAGAAGTGTGTAGCGAATTTGATGGTGTTGATTTTAGCACCAAAACGGTAATTTCTGTTGCAGCAGGGATTTCAACTGCACGACTCAAGCGCTTCTTCCAAGTGCTCAAACGATTATCCGCACTATGCCCAATACACCTGCCTTAATTGGTGAAGGACTAACGGGGCTATTTTGCAAAAAGCTGGCATCAAATCCGACCGCTTGCCAGCTTGCTGAACAACTGATATCTGCTGTTGGGCGCTGTTATTGGGTAAAAGAAGAAGCACAAATTAACCAAATTATTGCGATTACTGGCTCTAGCCCAGCTTATTTCTTCCGTTTTATGGAAGCCATGCAACAAAGTGCAGAAGAAATGGGATTTAGCGCGGAAGATGCCCGTCTATTAGTCCAACAAGCTGCACTTGGGGCGGCTAAATTAGTGGCAGCACATCCTCAAACGCAACTTTCGACCTTAAGAGAAAATGTCACATCTAAAGGTGGTACCACTGCACAGTCGTTAGTCGTTTTTGAACAAGCTCATTTGGCTGACACAGTCAAACAAGCAATGCAAGCAGCCATTTTACGGGCTGAAGAAATGGAAAAATCATTATGATAAAACCGACTGCCTTTCAATGGTCTGCCGCAAACTTCTTTGGTTACTATTGTGCTTACGGTGTAGTACTACCCTTTCTGCCTGTATGGCTAAAATCAGTCGGCTACGATACTGAAATTATCGGCTTATTGCTCTCTTTTAGGTTATCTATTTCGTTTTAGTGGCGGATTATTTTTTTCCTAGCCGAATCAAAACAACTTAACCAACTGATTCCGATGAGCCGAAAACTCGCTTGGGGAAGTTTATTCGCGGTCGCGCTGATGGGATTCGCTGCGGATAGCTTCTGGCTGTTATTCCCTGCATTTGGCTTGTTTCATCTGTTAAATGGTGCAGGAATCTGATGAGCGATACGATTGCCTCAAGCTGGCAACAGCAACAAGGAATGGACTATGCCAAAGCACGGTTATGTGGGCTCACCCGCATTCGTGGTGGGTGCTTACTTAACAGGTTATATTGTGGGCTTTTTCAGGTGAATCGGTTATTTTAACAATATTAAGTGCCACCTTATTAGCCTTTTGTATGGTACAAATGCTCTCTCCGCGAGTAGGGATTTGAAGAGGTAACGCAAAAGCAAGCTGTATCAACAAGCTATTGGGCTGATTCAAACAACCGACTACCGCAAAAAATGCTGATTATTGCATCACTTGTGCAGCTCAGTCATGCGGCTTATTACGCTTATGGTTCAATTTATTGGCAATCTATCGGTATTTCCACACAAATTACGAGCTGGTTATGGGGCATTGCGGTCATTGCTGGAAATGGGATTATTTTTATTGCTAAACGCATATTTGGGACACAACCACTTGCACGATTGATGTTATTTAGCGCGCTTGGCACCATTATTCGTTGGGTCATTATTGCACAGCGAAAGCCTTCCGCTAATTGTGTTTTTCTCAATTATTGCATGCTTGTAGTTATGCTCTTGAACCATTATGCAATTATTCGCTATATTTCGGCACAACCGAGTGATCATATACCGAAGCTACAAGGCCTCTATTTTGGTTTAGCTTAGCTGTGCAGTTATGGTCTCTTCACGTTATTAGCGGATTTGTCTATAATGACTCCCCAACAAATAGTTTCTATTTAATGGCAATTTTGGTTGTGCCATCATTTTTTTCTTTTTACCGAAAAAACGCGCTGCGTAAAAACGGTTATATTTAAGGACTCACTGTGTTAAAAATGTTTAAAACGCTCTATCAAATTTTTCGAATGATTCGAGAATTTGTGCTCAGTCTGTTTTTGTAGTATTTGTGATGATTTGCTTTGTATTTACTTCACTTTTTACAAGCAGTAATCACACACCACCGATTAAATCGGGCTTTCTTTACCTTACGCTTAAACGGCTATTTAGCAGATAATCCGGAAGAATATGGTGACCTCTATCGTTTGCTTAATTCAGAACTGAATCATCAAGAAGAGCCACAAAATACTCTACTTTTTGATATCGCTTTAGCCATTGAACAAGCAGCAAATGATTCACGCATTGAAGGGATTGTTTTAGATTTAGGCAAGCTACAAGATGCGGATTACCCTACACTGACCTATTTAGGCAATAAGCTTAAAAATTTCCGCAAAGAGAATAAGCCAATTGTGGCGGTTGGCGTACTTTATTCCTAAGCGCAATATTACTTAGCCTCTTTTGCCGATAAAATCTATCTCAACCAAGCGGGTGCAGTGGATATTCACGGTTTGAGTTATACCCCACTCTACTTCAAACTCCCTATTTGATAAGATTGAGGCTAAACCTGAAATTTTCCGCGTGGGGACTTACAAATCAGCTGTTGAGCCGTTAATTGCGATAATATGTCGCCAGAAGCGAAAGGAAATGCATCACTTTGGTTAAGTGCTATGTGGTCACAAGTGAGTGAAACCATTAGTGAAAACCGCCAAATTGCTAAAGAAGCTGTGTTACCTGATTCACCAATTTTGCTAAAACGCTATCAAGAAGTTTCTGGCAATGATGCGCAATATGCTCTAAAAACAAGGCTTAGTTAATCAGCTCTTTAGTGGTGAAGAAGCGTTAAAACGCCAGCTTCGTGATGATTTTAAGCTACCAGGAGAAACATGAACCTAACTTCATCGAACTGGAAGATTACTTAACTGAAATCCCTGATCGATCTGAAGAAACCCATGAAAACAAAATTGCCGTTGTTACCGTAGAAGGTGAAATTACGATGGGAGAAAGCACTGAAGAGACCTCAGGCAGCGAAACGATTGTAAAACACCCAACGCGTGAAAGAAGACAAATATGTTAAAGGGCTAATTCTACGATTAACAGCCCGGGTGGCAGCGCAGTTGCTTCTGAACTGATTCGTCAAGCAGTCAATGAAGTACAAGCAAGCGGTAAACCTGTTGTGGCATCAATGGGTGGCATGGCAGCCTCTGGGGGTTATTGGATTGCAGCAACCTCAGATAAAATCGTCGCCGATGCTAACACCCACTTACTGGTTCAATTGGTATTTTCGGCGTCATGTTTAACTTTGAACAAACGGCTAAAAATTTAGGGATTCGCGAAGATGGTATTGCTACGTCAAAACTGGCAAATATCAGTGGCTTAAAACCGCTCAGTGAAGAACAACGTCGTCTCATTCAACTGAACATTGAAAATGGCTATCAACAATTCCTAAGATTAGTCGGTCAAGGGCGTGTAATGACAGAAGAAGATGTGGATTACATTGCTCAAGGGCAAGTGTGGATTGGCAAAGATGCTTATCATTCCAGATTGGTTGATGAATTGGGTGATTTTTGATTTCGCAGTAAATCTGTTGCATCAGATGATTATGAGTCGAAATGAGGAAAAATACCCTACAAAAGTACAGTGGTTTACCGCTGAAGATAACTCATTTTTCTCGGCGAACTTTCACGCAACATGAAGCAAAAATGCGCAATATCAGTTAGCTAGCTTATTCGACTTACCTGTTGCTAAACAAGCTAAACAAGCAACGGATGTCATGAAAAAATTTAATGATCCGAAAAACAGTTATCTCTACTGTCTAGCTTGTGCCAAAGTGCGATAATTTTTGCAAATTTCAAAGAAATTTAACCGCTTGTAACGCAATCTAAGCGGTTTGAAATCTTAGACAAAGGGCGTACCCAACAAGTACGCCCTTCTTATTAAGGTTTTTAGGTGTGTTTTATGGGACTTTCAATCCCAATTTATTATCCTTGATAAGCAGTTAAATCAATCACTTCATCAGCAAAATGCATCAATTCTTGTTGATGAGTAATGAAAATAACAGAAGCAGTTGGCAGTTGCTGCTTAATTAAATTAAACATGGATTGTGCGGCAACGCCATCTAAACTGCTGGTTGCTTCATCTAAATAAATGACTTCTGGCTTATTCAGCAGCACGCGCGCAAAAGCAATACGTTGTTGTTCACCACCAGAGAAAATATGTTGCCAGCTATGTTGTTCACTTAAGCGATCTTGCCATTGCTCTAACTCCAACCGCCCGCAAGGCATAATTCATTTCTGCATGGCTATAACAACTTTCATTGGGATAACTCAACACTTCCGCCAATGTTCCTTCATTCAAATAGCTACGCTGTGGCACCAATAAGCTGGAACGATTTGGCGTTTTAAATTGTCCGTCATAGTGCTGCCAAATACCACTTAATACACGTAACAGGGTCGATTTACCTAAACCACTTTTTCCCTTTAAGACAAATCCATTTTTGTCCATCTACCGCTAAAGAAAGATTACTCAATAGACGTTGATTTTCAGGCGTGTAAATCGCGAGATTTTCTGTCTCTAATAATTTATCCGTTGGTACTGTTTCGGCAGCAATTAGTTGATCGGCGCATCCATTTCTTGTTTGTTGGCTTAAACGCTTAATCGCTGAAGACCATTTCGGCAAACTGGAATACGCAAATACTAACCAGCTAAATCCGTCAAAGACCACAGAAAATGCTGTGCGAATTTGCATAATGCCACCAAAAGTAATCACTTTGGCTGCCAGTAACGGCATAGAAAAATAGCACCGGCATCAATAACGCAAAACGTTCATAACCTACGGTAAAAAAGCTCAAATGCTTTTCTTTATCCATCAATAAACGCCAGTTGCGGACAATCTCTTTAAAGCTATCTGCAAGGCGAACTTTTTCAGCTTGCTCCCCTTTATAAAGCGCAATTTGTTCTGCATTATCTTGCTTACGAATTAAACTCGTACGGAAGTTTGCTTCAAAAGACTTGTTGTTGGTAGTTAAGCGTATGTAATTTTCGCCCAATCAAATGGGTAATAATCGTGCCTAATCCAGCATAAATTGCTGCCACCCAAACTAAATAACCATCTACGACAAAAAGTATGCCCTGAAAAAGATTGATTTCTGGCGAACTTGCTAGTCTCCAAAGCACTATAAAAATGCCCAAAGCTGGATAATGTTAAAAATGAGGCGAAAAGAGTAAGCTCAATGGTGTATTCAATGAAAAATGCTAATATCTTCAGCAATACGCTGATCGGGGTTCTCCATCTTTTTTTGGTAAGCAAGACGGTAATAAATTTGCTTAGAAAGCCATTTATTCAAAAAGTGGTGGGTCATAAATTCCCGCCAACGAATAATCAGTAATTTACGCAACCAAACCCGATAAACATTGATAACAATGAAAATGGAAATATAAAGGAAATAATCCCCTAATAAGCTATAGGATTTCTCAATTTCTAAATTAGAAAGTGAATCATAAAAGCCTTTTTGACCAATCCGCGATAAGTACATTTAAGTAAGTTATAGTTGAGCCAATACCGATGACTACCAGTGCAATTAGCCAAGCTAACCAATGTTTTTTATTTCCCAATATGGGCGACAAAGTTGATAAAAATTTTTAAAAAGTCTCTCATAAATTATGCTTTTAGAAAAGATGGGCGAAGTTTTACTTTCGCCCATGAAAAGGTTAATTAGATTTTTCGGCGTGGTAATAAAGATTTTCTCATTTTCACTAGAAAAATTTGGCTTGCCATCGCTTGCATGTTTTCCCGTGTAATATGATCTGCAAGTTGCTTCATTTCACTTTAAATACGCTGGTGTACTCAGCTGATTTTCACTTAAGATTAAGCGTGAAAGCCAAGTTTCTGGCGCATTGAGACGCTCTTTTTCCGCTTTAATAAACGCGGCTTTTGCCTGTTGCACATCTTCTTCTTTAATTTGATTTGGTAACTCATCAAATACGGTTTTTGCTCGTGCAATCAATTTTTCGGTCATCTCAGGATTTGCAGTAAATGCTAACTCGCTCTCAATACGATCTGTTTGTGGGTTCAACGTACTTTCAAAACGCAAACTATATACGCTTAATTGCTCCTCTTTTAATGCCATTTTTTTAGTTTCTCAGTTGCAATATTACGCAACAATGAAACCAGTACCGCATCTTTTAGCTTGCCATTGATGTGAGATAAAACTCCAAATACGAATATCATCTTTTGATGCACCGTTGATAGTTAATACCGTTTTAGCTTTCCCTTCTGTTGGTAAACCTTGCGTTGAATTTAACCGCTTGCTTCCGGAAATCCGCAAAGATATTGGGTAACCAATGCTTTAACTTGTGCTTCCTCCATATTATTCATCAAATAATATGTTGTTGGGAGCACGCATCATTTTTCGTCCACTGCTCATCCAATGCCGTTGCAGTCAGCTGTTCAAGCTCTGCTTTCGTTGGCAAGCTATCATCAGTACTACCTGAACCGTAACGTAGCTCAATTAAAGATTTTACTTGAGCTGCTTTCATCAGCCTTTTTCTTCTCGTGTTTTAAGCGCAGAGAGAATCCTTTTTGCCATCGTCTAAAACCTTCTTTTACCTTAGTCTCTAAGGTGTAAGCATAAAAATAGGCGTAACAAATTCGGCAATTCACTATTTTCAACATTCCCACTTAAAAGTAATTTATTCGCATCTTGCTTAATCGAAAAATTCACTTTATGTTCACTTTTCCATTGGTCAAGCTGTTCAGCCTCCCAATCAAGCGGTGCATTTTTCTCAATTAATTGCGAAGCTAACTGACTTTTGCTATGGATTGAGGCCTTCAGCCTTAAAGCCCGCCGAACTTTCTGCAGCAAAAAAAGGTGGTCTCTTTAGCCAAAGCACTTTTCAACCAAACAACTTTATCACCATTAGACAGTCGCCAATGTTTCACTTGCTCCGCATCAAAAAGCTTGCTCCTCAGTAATGCTGCCTTTACCTTCAACATTTTCCAACGACATTGGTAAAATATCTTTGCAGGTTGTGGCGCCGCAATTTCGCGAGTTTGACCATCAGCAATAGCTTGATTGATTTCCGCTTCAGTCAGTGTCAATTTTTGTTTCAAGTGGCGGCTGGTAATTGACCAAACGATCGGTTGCACTTTAACCAAGATTGAATACGGGCATTAACGGCTTCTGGCGTAATTTTTTTGGCAATAATGCTTCCATACGTGTTGCTAATTCTGGCTGTGTTAAAAACGGTTTATCTCTCAAAACTGTTTCATTCATTGCTTGTACCCATTTAGCAAAAATCCCGATCGCCGGTATGTTTTTGGCGTGTTCAATTTGTGATAACAATGTTTTTGTATCGCTCTAGCTCTTCTGCCGTAATTGGATATTGCTTAATACGCGCAATCTCCTCACTAATTTGCGATAGACCTTTCAAATGCGCGGTTGGATCTACGTTTGCAAAAATACCTAACGCTGCAGTTTGTTGCCCAATGTCAGATTTACGCACGACTAACGTTGACACCCCTTTGGGTAGTTGGCTAGATTGATTGCGTAAACGCTGTGTTAGTGCGGTAAGCGCAAAGCGATCGAGTAAACGCTCATAACGACCTTCTTCAGTTTGTGCATGACTTTTGCTTTCATCAAAACGGAATATATAGGCAATTTGGCTCACACCACTACGAGGATCTTGTAATTTAGTAATCAATAAACGTTCAGATAAGCGTGGTTCTAAATAATCTCTTTACTGGTAATGTTTTTAGTCGGCTGCGCACCAAAATAGCGCTGAATGTCCGCCTTTTGTTTTTCAGGATCAACATCCCTACTACCAATAAACGCATATTATTTGGCGCATACCAGCTTTTGATAAAATTGTTGTAATTGTGTGGCTGGCATGGTGTTAATGCTATTTTCTGTTCCAATCACTCGGTTACGTGTATAACGTGAATCCGCACGAACAGCCGCTGTACGTTGCTCATTCATCGTTGTACCAACGCTTAAACCCTTGCGCCACTCTTCTAAAAATAATTTTACGTTCGGTATCAAGATCTTCTTGAGTTAAGTTAGCATGAAAAACCATTTGTGAGAGCGCATCAAAACTTTGATTCTAATCCCGCAGTCGTTGGTGGCGTGAGCATATATGTCGTACTATCTGTTGTCGTCAACGCATTATAATTTCTGCCTCTTACCCATTTCTGTTCATGTAAACTAAGGCATTAAACCATTTTGGGTGTGCTTTGGTGCCACGAAAACCAAATGTTCGATCATATGTGCAACGCCAGCTTGATCATCTTGTTCTATCCACACTTCCTGCATTCACGCGTAAACGAATTTCAATATGCCCTTTCTCATCATGCAACGGCAAAATAGTGTACTGCAAGCCGTTTTCAAGTGTTCCTTGAATTGGCGCTGATTTTTCTGCCCAAACTTGAGTAGAAGCGGCTAATAATAGCAATGCCGTTAATTTCATCTGCATTTTTCTATCCTTTTTAAAAATAAAATCCCTCGCATAAACGAGCGGAAATCTGGTTTCAAGCGGTCGAATTTTAACAAATTTTTTTGCAAAAATTATGTAGCTATTGAAAATCGCAGGAAAATCACATAACGCCGATAAGCAACAACCGACTGGCTGTTGCTTTGTTCTTTGCAAAAGATTTTGGAAATTTAACCGCTTGTTAGAAAGTGTAATTCATACTTAAGCGGAAATCGCGTCCCGTCTCCCGCTAAGCTATTGCCACCTGCGCGTTGGCTATGGCTCTTATAGTTTTTTTGTTAAAGGCATTATTAACTGCAAAGTTAAGCGTTAAATTTTGATTTGCATCCCAACTTGCGAAGAAGTCATTCACGCCATAACCTGCTTGTTTAATTGCTGCATTATTGCTGCTAGAACCACGGCTTGAGTGCCATTTTCACCTTCAACAAAGCGACCTTTCCAGCCAATTTCTAAACTCGGATTTTCAAATCGATAAGAAATTTCGCTTGTCCATGTACGGCCGGTTGCTACAGCAAATACGGCATTATCTAAAGCTTGCATTATTGAATGAAAGGTTTCTGGTTTGCTTTCTGCAACACCCTAAGCGGAATTTAAAACCACCTTGCTTATAAGCTGCCCCTAACTCATAACCTTTATTACGTAATAATGCGGCATTGATAATCGTATTATCTTTAATAGCATGTGCATCTTTTACTTTTTGCCAGAAATAACTACCGTTTAAAGAAACATTATCATTCACGTCGTAGTTAAAACCAATCTCGGTATTACGCGCTTTTTCTGCACGTAAATGGTCGGCAACATCACGCTTGGTGTTTCCAGATAGCATTGCTTCAAATAAACGAGGACTGCGACTTGCAAAGTTTAAGTTCGTGTTGAAACTTAAATCATCCGTTGCTTGCCAAATTAAACCCGCACTTGGGCTAAAGCTGCCATGGCTAACTTCTTTGCCAGTATTTGCTCTAAATTTAAAGTGGTCGTAGCGTGCACCTGTCGTTAGTGTTACTGAACCTAATCCCCAAAATGCCTTCTAAGTAAACACCTGTATCCGTTTTTCTTGACGATTGGTTACCCCTGTCGCTTCTACTTTTTGTGTTCTGCGGTTTTTCGCAAAAGGCTTCGATCGCATTAGGTTTTGCTTCTTGTGACGATAATTCACGCCATATTTTTAACCAGTGGTTTTCGCCAATAGCTGAATCTAAATTAAGGTTTGCACCGTGAGTCGATACTCGAGTCTTGCTATTTTCTGAAGGTTCTTTACGAGCAACTTCAATGCTGTAAACATTGGCTTTTGCTTCCGTAATAAAGCCCATGTTTTTACCTTGCCATTCAAGGTTGGTTGTATCTTGTGTGGTTACACGATAACGTGGATTATTGTTAGAATCATTGGAAACCACCGCGCCATTCGCATCTACTTTGCTTGATTGAGAGAAATCAAACTCTTCGCGTAAAAGCTCGTTCTCCGTGGTAACGTTCTTGGCGATGACTAATCACTACACGTTGATTTTCGTTAAAGTCATACCCTAATTTAGCCAATAAACCTCGCTGCCCTAGTGCGCTGTTTTTAACGACATCTGAACCTTCAAAATTACGATAACCTTTACCGCCTTTTGTAATTTTCATTGGTTTCCCAGTTACCACTTAAAAAGTGCATCAAAACCACCCGCTTTTCCATAAAACACTCGCACCTTTGAGAATGACCTTTGTTACTACTTACACCCGCATTCAATTTAAAAACCGATATCCTGACCTTCACGTAATAAGTCTTTGGCATCAACGGTTGTTGCTTCAATAGAACCACTCGTTGCACCAATGCCTGCGCTAGCAGAACCTGCCCTTTTGCGGACGTCAATTTTTTTAATCAAACTTGGATCAAGCATAAAGCGACTTTGATGGTGGAAAACCGGTGTATCACTTGAAGTGTTATCCACTTTAAAAATCAATTTGGTCTTGCCCCATGCCACGAATAGTAACCCATTGTGAGGTTCCGCCCGTACCGCCACCAAAGTTGATTGCCGGTTCTGCACTTAACACGCCACGTAAATCTTCATTCGTGTTCTTTTTCAGATCTTTTAAAGTCACCACATTGGTTTTACTTTTTAGCCCCCTGTTTTTCAGTCACAACTTTAATTACATCTAATTGTGCTGTGTCTGAAGCATAAGCAAATGAAGAAAAAGTAGCCAATACGGCAACGGCAAGTTTGGTTTTGGTAAACTGCATAAGGAAATCCCTGTATTGATAATGATAATAAACTGTAAAAGTTGCGTAAATATATTTAAAAACAAAAATAAGAGTCAATCTCATTATCAAAAGTATTTTCCCTAAACTAAAAATAAAAATCACGCAATCGGTCAATTGCGTGATTCTCTAAAAATATGAAGAAACTACATGATATGGCTTCGCTTATTCCATAGCTTGCCGATAAGATTTTCGAGCGATAGCTCCACTTGTGCACCAATGCGTTGTGCCAGTTTTTTTCTTCTCTTTAAATTTGATTTCGATAACTTCTTTCTCTTTAACCGCAGTTAACAATAAGTCATCACTGGTTGAAATTTCATCGATTAGATGTAACTCTAACGCTTGCTGACCATACCAATGTTCCCCAGTTGCTACTTTTTCAATGTCTAATTGAGGACGATTAGTTTTCACAAAAATCTTTAAATAACTGGTGAGTTGCTTCTAATTCTTGTTGGAATTTTTTTGCTTCCCTTTTTCGGTATTCTCACCCATTAAAGTTACCGTACGTTTATATTCACCAGCAGTCATTACATCTACATCAATGTCATGTTTTTTTCAGTAAGCGATGAATATTTGGCACTTCTGCTACTACGCCTACAGAACCAATAACCGCAAATGGTGCAGCCACAATTTTATTCGCAAGGCATGCCATCATATATCCACCGCTTGCAGCGACTTTATCCACTGCAATTGTTAAAGGAATTTCACGCTCACGTAAGCGTTTCAGTTGAGAAGCTGCTAAACCGTAACCATGTACAACACCACCTGGACTTTCCAATTTTAACAATACTTCATCTTGCGGTTTAGCAATAGACAAAAATCGCACTAATTTCTTTACGTAATGATTCCACACCATGTGCGTGTACATCACCTTCAAAACTTAACAAGAACAAACGAGCTTTTTGCTCTTCTTCGGCTTCTCTTCGCCAGCTTTTTAAACGTTTCTTCTCAGCTTTTGCCTTCTCTTTTTCCGCTTTTTCTGCTTTTTCTTGCTGTTTTAGCTCTTCTTCACTTAAAAAAACAGGCTTCAAGTGCTTTTTGTTGTTCTGTGAATTTTTCAGTGAGATTGACTACTGAAATAGAACCTTCTTCAGGCTGTTTTTAGCTTCTAAAATCAGCATCACAATAAAAGCGAGCACACCAAAGACTGTGAGTAACTCAAGTAGGAAAATACCATAATTAAGTAAAAACTTCTTTCCACATCAATAATTATCCTTTTGGTAAAAAAATACAGAAAATTAGACCGCTTGCGGGCTATTTTCATCAGGTTGCGATAACAAATCTACTACAGCTTGCGCAGCACTAGCATCTGCATCACATTGAATGAGTTTGTGTAATTCGGTAAATCGCTGTTTGAGCGCATTGCTGTTGGCTTTCAACATCTTCCGCCAAATACTGGCTCAAATGAGCAGCTAAATTTTCAGGATTACACGCTTCTTGAATTAACTCCGGTACTAAAGGCGCATTCGCCAATAAATTAGGGAGCGAAATATAGTCTGTTTTGACTAGTCGTTTTGCTAGCCAATAAGTAAACGGCTTCATTTTATAACCCACTACCATCGGCGATTTGCACAACATCGCTTCTAATGCAGCGGTGCCAGATGCTAATAAAAGTACATTCCGCCGCAATCATCGCTTGACGCGCTTGCCCTTGAATAATATGGAGCGCTAAATTCGGGGCGATTTCCGCTTTTATTGCTTCAAACTGGGCTTGGCGTTTTTCATTCACCATTGGCACTAAAAACGTAATATCGGGGTACTGTTCTTGCAAAATTTGCGCGGCTTTTAAAAAAGGCTCTGCAAGAAAATGAATCTCACTTTGGCGGCTACCAACTAACATCGCGACATAACGCTTATCGCTAGGGTAAACCAAGCTGCTGGCAAGCTTCAAGGCGATTCGGTTTCAGTGCAATGCTATCTGCCATGGTATGACCGATAAAAACGACAAGGCGTTTCAAACTTATCATAAAAGGCTTTTTCAAACGGTAAAAACGCTAACACCATATTCGTTGCCGCTTTAATTTTATGTACTCGGCTTTTGGCGCCAAGCCCACACAGAAGGGCTAACATAATGAATCGTTTTAATGCCGTTCGCTTTAAGTTTTTTTGCTCTACCGTTAAGTTAAAATCTGGGGCATCAATACCAATAAAAATATCAGGTTTGGCAGCAAGCATGGTTTCAATCACTTCTACGGCGTTTAAGCAAACGTGGCAAGTGTTTTACCACTTCTGCTAACCCCATTACCGCAAGCTCTTCCATATCAAACATCGTTTCACAACCAGCTTGTTGCATTCTCTCTCCCGCCACACCGATAAAGCGCGCATCTGGATAGTGAACTTTCAATGCATTGATAAGCCCTGCACCTAAAAATATCGCCAGAAACTTCCCCTGCGACTAAGGCAATTAAAGGAGATTGGTCGTTCATTTTGCTCTCCAAGTTTAGACATAAAGGGCTCATTATATTGTCATTCTGCTGAATAGCAATCATTGTAAGCAATTCATAAATTTATGAAAAATTATTTGACAAAGATCACGATTTGAAAATAATGGCGATTGTATTTCTTTTGATTACAGTTAGAATGAAAAACAGATGAAAATTGATAGTTTTTAATCTGACTACAAAAATAGACATTTAAAGCGATGTCAATTTATTTCACATTTTCTAATCCGTTGAATTCTCATCTTTATTCAACGCCCACTTCAGAATCAAGTGAGGTTTTTATGACATTACTCGTAGCCCCTTCTATCATCAATGCATTTTTGATGGCACGCACGCTGACCCCTTTTCTGTCCTAGGTATGCATGAAACGGAGCATGGTATTGAAATTCGTGCCCTATTGCCTGATGCCCACAAAGTAATCGTTATCGATAAAGAAAAAAACAATCTGAGGGTATGTGAACTAAGCCTACTAGACGAACGAGGTTTTTTGCCGGTGTCATACCAAATACGCTAGATTTCTTTGCCTACCAATTACAAGTCTTTTGGGGACATGAAGCACAAAATTATTGAAGACCCGTATCGCTTTCATCCAATGCTAGACGATTTCTCTCAATGGTTATTTGGAGAAGGGTCATTGTTACGCCCTTACGAAGTATTAGGCGCACACTTTATGGAGTGTGAAGGCGTGAGCGGTGTGAATTTCCGTTTATGGGCACCGAATGCAAAACGCGTTTCTGTCGTAGGTGACTTTAACTATTGGGACGGTCGCCGTCATCCAATGCGTTTCCATCCAAATAGTGGCGTATGGGAACTATTCTTACCAAAAAGCAAGTCTTGGTCAACTTTATAAATTTGAATTGATTGATTGCAATGGTAATTTACGCCTAAAAGCAGACCCTATGCATTTAGCTCACAACTTCGCCCAGATACCGCTTCACAAATTAGTGCGCTACCACCTTTTGTGCCAATGACTGAAGCACGCAAAAAAAGCAAATCAAGCCAACCAACCAATTTCAATTTATGAAGTTCACTTAGGTTCATGGCGTCGTAATTTAGCTAATAACTATTGGTTAGACTACGATCAAATTGCTGATGAACTGATACCTTATGTCAAAGATATGGGCTTTACCCATATTGAATTTTTACCACTTTCTGAATATCCGTTTGATGGTTCTTGGGGTTACCAACCTATTGGTCTGTACTCTCCAACCAGCCGTTTTGGCGATCCACAAGCTTTCCGCCGTTTAATTGACCGTGCGCACGAAGCCGGCATTAACGTTATTTTTAGACTGGGTACCAGGACATTTCCCAAGCGATACTCACGGTTTAGTCTCTTTTGATGGCACTGCATTATATGAACACGCCGATCCAAGAGAAGGCTACCACCAAGATTGGCATACCCTCATTTACAACTATGGCCGTCATGAAGTGCGTAATTATCTTTCAAGTAATGCGCTCTATTGGTTAGAACGCTTTGGCATCGATGGTATTCGAGTTGATGCTGTTGCTTCGATGATTTACCGAGATTACAGCCGTGCTGAAGGCGAATGGATTCCAAACCAATATGGTGGACGAGAAAAATTTAGAAGCGATTGAGTTCTTAAAACATACTAACTGGAAAAATTCACGAAGAAATGCCAGGTTGTCTTTCTATTGCTGAAGAGTCAACCCTCATTTGCCGGCGTAACCCATCCAAGCGAAAAACGGCGGGTTAGGCTTTAATTTCAAAATGGAATATGGGATGGATGAACGACACGCTTTCCTATATGCAATTAGACCCCGTTTATCGCCAATATCATCACAATAAAATGACCTTTGGCATGATGTACCAATACAGTGAAAAACTTTGTGCTACCACTTTCTCACGATGAAGTCGTACACGGCAAATGTTCACTTTTAGGCAAAAATGCCAGGCGATGCATGGCAAAAATTTGCCAACCTACGCGCTTATTATGGCTTTATGTGGGGGCATCCAGGTAAGAAATTATTATTCATGGGCAATGAATTTGCACAAAGGTCGAGAATGGAATTACGAAGAAAGTCTCGACTGGTTCTTACTTGATGAAAAATATTGGTGGCGAGTGGCATAAAGGTGTTCTGAAATTAGTGAAAAGATCTCAACCGCATTTATAAAACGAACCCTGCACTGTTTTGAATTAGATAATCAACCTGAAGGTTTCGATTGGTTAGTCGTTGATGATGCCGAACACTCTGTTTTTGCTTTTGAACGTAAAAAGCCAAGATGGCGAAAGAATCATTGTTATCAGCAACTTTACGCCAGTTCCACGCCACGATTATCGTATAGGCGTGAACGCAGAAGGTAAATATGAAGAAATTTTAAATACGGATTCTATGTATTACCAAGGCTCAAACTTAGGCAACTTTGGTTGCGTAGAAAGCGAAGCCATTCATAGCCACGGGCGTGAAAAACTCGATTTCAGTGTCTGTTCCGCCATTAGCAACCGTATATTTAAAAATTTCAAGGATAATTTCCCTCACTCACGGGCATTAATTCTTTAGGTTAAAAAGCATGTTTTACAGTTTACAACCAAGGTAAGCCTTTCCCGCTAGGCGCGACCCAATATCATGAAGCACAAGCGGTCAAAAATGGTAAATCATTTACCAATTTTTGCACTCTTTTCATCTGCCACAACGGCAGTTGAACTCTGCCTGTTTGATGGGCAGAAAGAGACTCGCTTGCCTATGGTGTGCACTAATAACATTTGGCATTTAGCCGTGTTAGGAGCGGAAACTGGCACAGGATATGGTTTTCGAATTCATGGAGAATCGGCTAATCCACAAAAATTGATGCTCGACCCTTACGCTAAAGCCGTTAATGGAAAAACCTGATTTAAGCACGCCTGATGCGAAAAAGTTGGTTCTTATTAAATGACCCTCGGAATAACGCAGCTCTTGCGCCAAAAAGCAGTGGTTATTGATACCCAATTTGACTGGACAGGCGATTGCTCGCCAAATACCCCATGGGCGAATAGCATTATCTATGAATTACATGTTAAAGGCTTTAGTAAGCTAAATACCAATATTCCTGAAGTTCTGCGTGGTACCTATGCAGGGCTCGCCCACCCAACTAACTTGGCTTACTTTAAAGCTTTAGGCATTACTGCGGTGGAATTACTCCCAATAAACTTCTTTATTGATGAGCCACATTTACAAGCCAAAAATTTTGCAAAACTATTGGGGATATAACCCGCTTGCGATGTTTGCAGTAGAACCAAAATATGCCGCAACAGATAACCCGCTAACAGAATTTAAACAGATGGTTAAAGCGTTGCACCAAGCTGGCATTGAAGTGATTTTTGGATGTGGTATTTAACCATACTGCTGAATCAGAAAAAATTTTTCCAACCTTTAGCCAACGCGGCATTGATGATGCTCACTACTATTGGCAAAACGCACAAGGTGAATATCTTAATGCAACCGGTTGTGGTAATACGCTTAATCTTGCTACCGATGCAGGGTGCCAATGGTTTATCGACTGCCTACGTTATTGGGTAGAAGATTGTCATGTAGATGGTTTTCGCTTTGATCTCGCCACAGTATTAGGCAGAGCAACACCAGATTTTCACGCACAAGCTGCATTATTTGAAAAATTAGCGAATGATCCAATTTTTGAGAAAAGTGAAATTGATCGCTGAACCATGGGATATTGGCTATGGTGGCTATCAGGTTGGACAATTCCCCTGCTTATTTTGCGGAATGGAATGATCGTTTCCGTGATGATATGAATCGCTTCTGGTTATGGCAAAGTGGCGCGTTAGGCGCATTTGCTGAACGTTTTTCAGGTTCTAGCGATTTATTCGCAAAAATGACCGCTTGCCGCACACCTCTGTTAATTTTATTACAGCACATGACGGTTTCACTTTGCGTGATTTGGTCAGTTATAACACTAAACACAATGAAGCAAATGGCGAAGAAAAACCGCGATGGCCGTAATGAAAATTACAGCTACAACCATGAGTTCGAAGGTAGTGACATTCCAGCTTCCGAACCCAATAAATCAACAATTGAACAAAAACCGTTTTTATTACCCAAGCTGAGCTTTGTTAATGACGCTATTACTAGCAAATGGTACGCCAATGCTGCTTGCAGGTGATGAATTTGGTCACAGCCAACAAGGCAACAATAACGCCTACTGTCAAGATAACGAAATCACTTGGTTGAATTGGGCAAACTTCAATCAACCACTATTTAATTTTACTGCACAGACCATCGCTTTACGAAAACAGATTGCGAGTCTCACGGCTGATCGCTGGTGGCATGATGGAAATGTGCAGTGGCTGAACATTCATGGGCAACCTATGGAGATTGCTAATTGGCAAGACTCTAATACTAAAAGCCTTCCAAATTTTGTTGATAATCGCTACTTATTGCTTATTAACGGCAAAAACCGTGCCTCAAACCTTTTTATTGCCTAATCAATTTGATTGGGAAGCAGTGCTGAGCTCGCACGATATCACTCTGTTCATCGCACCACTTTGAAACGTCTGATAAAAACGTTTTGTGTGTTGCAAGTTAAAGATTTTTAAACTTAGAGGAGCTTATTATGAAAAGTCCAAATAAATATGATTTAGTCAAGGATACCTTAGTCCTTATCTTAGCAGGTGGTCGCGGCTCACGCTTGCACGAACTTTACTGATAAACGTGCAAAACCAGCACTTTATTTTGGTGGTAACCGTCGTATTATCGACTTCGCATTATCAAACTGTATCAACTCTGGATTAAACCGTATTGGTGTGGTTACACAATATGCAGCACACTCTTTTATTACGCCATTTACAAACAGGCTGGTCATTCTTACCACAAGAACGTGGGGAATTCGTAGATATGTTACCAGCACGTCAACAAATTGATGATTCCACTTGGTATCGTGGTACAGCAGATGCGGTTTATCAAAAATATGGCGATTATTCGCAATCACTATCGTCCGAAATATATTTTTAATTTTAGCGGGTGACCATATCTACAAACAAGATTACAGCGTGATGCTCATGGATCACGTCATCAGCGGTGCAAAATGTACAGTAGGTTGTATTGAAGTGCCACGTAGTGAAGCGCATGAATTTGGTGTGATGGCTGTGAATGAAAATTTAAAAGTCAAAGCCTTTGTAGAAAAACCAAAAGATCCACCAGCCATGGTTGGCAAACCTGATGTTTCATTAGCTTCTATGGGTATTTATGTTTTTTGATGCAGACTACCTTTATCAAATGCTAGAAAAAAAGAAGTCCAAAAACCTTATACCTCACACGATTTCGGTAAAGATGTTCTGCCAAGATGTTTAGAAGAAGGCACGCTTTATGCGCATCCATTTAGCCGCTCTTGCATGGGTCGTAATACCGAAGGCGAAATTTACTGGCGTGATGTGGGTACGCTCGATAGCTTCTGGCAATCCAATATCGACTTGGTTTCTGGAAAATCCGCAATTGGATATTTATGACCAAAGCTGGCCGATTCGCGGTAATCCAGTACAAACTTATCCATCAAAATTCTTCTACAAAAAAATAACAATATTAAGCCTGTAGATAACTCACTGATTGGTGGTGGTTGCGTGATTACGGATGCATCTATCAGTAATTCAGTCCTCTTTGATAGAATTAAAATCCAAGAAGGCTCTTTTATCGATCACAGCGTTGTTTTACCAGAAGTACAAATTGGTAAAAACTGTATTTTGAAAGATTGTATTATCGACCGTCATTGCATTATTCCAGATAACATGCAAATCAGGGGTAGATAAAGCGCTAGATAGCACCTGTTTTAGAGTAAGCTCAACAGGCAAAGTGGTATTAGTCACACCAGCTATGTTGAAAAACTCAAGGTGAAGTGGCTGCGCCAGAAGAACATTTAGACTAATAAACAACGGTGGGGCTTAGCCCCACCGCTTTTAATAAGGAACTGCAATGAAAGTATTACACGTTTGCTCGAACTCTACCTCTCCTAAAAAAACCGGCGGGCTTGCCGATGTATTAGGGGCATTACCTTTTGCTCAACAAGCAAATTGGGATGGACACTGCATTTTTATTACCTGCATATCCTGCATTGACAAAAAGGGATTCCTGACACAGAAGTTGTTGCAGAATTTGATAACTTCGCAGGACATGTTACTTTTGCGTTATGGGCACTATCAAGGCATCGGCATCTATTTAATCGATGCGCCACATCTCTATGCCCGAGAAGGAAACCCTTATCATGATGCCTACTACAATGATTATGGCGATAACTACAAACGTTTTGCGCTACTCGCTTGCGGTTGGGGGCTGAGCTTGCTAGTGGGCTTGATAGCTGGTGGAAAGCCGATATTGTGCATGCACGATTGGCATGCAGGACTTGCCGCAGCCTACTTATTCTATAAGGGCAGATCTGCAAAATCAGTTATGACTATTCATAACTTAGCTTATCAAGGTAAATTTGATCACCGCCATCTTTATGAAATCGGCTTACCAGAACAAATGTTCCATGTTGACGGCTTAGAGCTATTTGGGCAAATCTCATATTTAAAAGCCGGCCTCTATTATTCTGATGCGGTAACGGCTGTTAGTCCAACTTATGCCAAAGAAATTACTACCGTTGAATTTGCTTATGGATTAGAAGGGTTACTAAGTGGCTTACAAGCCGAAGGTAAATTAGTGGGCATTCTAAATGGCGTGGATGAAAATATTTGGCATCCTAGTGTAGATAGCTACATTACCCATCACTACAAAAATCAAATCTATGACGGGTAAGAAAAAGAATAAAGCAGAATTACAAGCTTTACTTTAACTTACCGCAAGATAATGATGCCCTACTGTTTGTCATGGTTACCCGCTTAACTGAACAAAAAGGCGTAGATCTCTTAATTGAAAGTGCCGGCGAAATTGTTAGACAAGGCGGGCAATTAGTGATTCTAGGATCAGGCGCAGAGCATCTTGAACATGGCATTCGTCAATTAGCTGAAAGTTATCCAGAACATATTGCGGTAAAAATTGGTTATGATGAAGCGCTTTCGCATTTAATGGTCGCAGGTGGTGATGTTATTTTTAGTGCCAAGTCGCTTTGAGCCATGTGGCTTAACCCAGCTCTATGGCTTGCAATATGGTACTTTACCATTAGTTCGCGCAACTGGTGGCCTAGCAGATACTGTTGTCACTACGACGGCTGACACGATAAAAGATCGCACTGCAACGGGCTTTAGTTTTACAGAAGCTAATTCTGAAGCATTAACCAAAGCGATTATGCGTGCCTTTACACTTTGGCAAAAACCACGTTTATGGTCTAGTGTGCGAAGTAACGCAATGCACCAAGACTTTAGTTGGAAAACAGCGGCACAACATTATTTAGCACTTTACCAATCTCTTTAAACTATTAACCTAAAATCATACCGCTTATGAGGTAAATCACTTAACAAGCGGTATGATTTTTGTTACTATTTTTACTAAAAAGACTAAAAATTTTATCCGTTTTGTCCTAAAAATTAGGACTTCCATTTTTAAATTTTCCTTAACATTACAGAGGTTTCCTATGCCAATGGATAATTTTGATTCTCCATTTTTATACAATCGCCCTAAAATTGATACTGAATCATTAAAAAGCGATTGTTTCCAAACTTATTTTTCTATCGGACGCTCACCTCAAGAGGCTAGCCAACGTGACTGGTTAAATGCAACCTATCTGCCGTACGTGATTTCGTGACTGAAGGCTGGATTACAACTGCCCGCCAAGCTCGTGCAGAAGATACTCGCCGAGTTTATTACCTTTTCTATGGAATTCCTCATCGGTCGCTCACTTTCAAAATGCCATGATCGCAGAAGGCTTGTATGAAACTGTACAAAACCCGCACTTGCAGAATTAGACGTAGATTTAGAAACCATTATTGAAAAAGAAATCGATCCAGGTCTAGGTAACGGTGGTCTTAGCCGATTAGCCGCTTGCTTTTATGGATTCTATTGCAACGCTAAATCTACCTGGTATGGGCTACGGTATTCGTTATGAATACGGCATGTTCCGTCAAAAATTGAAAACGGCCAACAAGTGGAATGCCCAGATGCTTGGTTAGAAAAAAGGGGCTCCATGGGAATTTATGCGCCCATCTAAAAATATAGTAGCTTTTTGGCGGCCATATCTACTTCGAAGACAAAAATGTATTTGGAGCCCGCAAGATTGTGTAACCGCATTAGCTTACGACCAGATGATTCCTGGCTATGAAAACAATTCTGCTGCAACACTTCGCTTATGGGCAGCACATGGTGGTGAATCATTTGATTTAGCAGATTTTAACCGAGGTGATCACTTAGGTGCCGTGGAAGAACGTTCTAGCAAGAAAAATCTTTCTCGTACTTTTTATCCAGATGACTCTACTTGGAATGGACGTGAATTACGTTTCACGTCAAGAATATTTCTTAGTGGCTGCTTCTTTACAAGATATTATTCGTCGCCATAAACGCACACATAAAACGATTGAAGACCTTGCGGATAAAGTGGCAATTCACTTAAACGATACTCACCCAACATTAGCGATTCCAGGAGTTAATGCGTATCTTAGTAGATGAAGAAGGGCTTGAATGGGAAACCGCTTGGGATACTGACCCGCCGCATTTTCTCTTTATACTTGCCACACTTTAATGTCAGAAGCTTTAGAAACTTGGCCAGTAGAAATGATGGCAAACATCTTGCCACGTCACTTACAAATCATCTTCGATATTAACGACCATTTCTTAGAATATGTTCGTACTTATATCACTACCGATAATGATTTCATCAGTCGCGTATCGCTCATTGAAGAAGGCTATCAACGTAAAGTGCGCATGGGCTGGCTCTCTGTGGTTGGTTCACACAAAGTTAATGGCGTTGCAGCTATTCACTCTGATTTAATGGTAAGCTCGACCTTTGCAGATTTTGCTCGTATCTATCCAGAACGCTTTACCAATGTAACGAACGGTATCACGCCACGCCGTTGGTTAGCCGTAGCAAACCCGAAATTAGCTGCGTTATTTGATCAATATATTGGTCATCAATGGCGTACTGATTTAGGCCAAATTAAAGCAACTTTCTAAATTTGCGTCAGAATCAGCATTCAAATGTGCTATTGCAGACATTAAATTTGAAAACAAAGTGAAGCTAGCAAATTATGTGAAGAAAACGCTGGATATTGACCTTGATCCACATGCGTTATTTGATGTGCAAGTCAAAACGTATTCACGAATACAAGCGCCAAATTCTGAACGTACTTCATATTATTGCACGCTATCAGGCTATGTTGGAAAATCCTGAAAAGAGTGGCAACCACGTGTATTTATTCTTGCAGGTAAAGCAGCTTCTGCTTACTATGCAGCGAAACAAACGATTCATTTAATCAATGATGTAGCAAATATCATCAACAACGATGAACGCTTAAAAGGCCGACTCAAATTGGTATTTATTCCAAACTATAGCGTGAGCCTAGCGCAATTGATTATTCCAGCAGCAGATATTTCAGAGCAAATTTCACTTGCAGGAACAGAAGCTTCTGGTACCAGTAACATGAAATTTGCGTTAAATGGTGCGTTGACACTAGGGTACGTTAGATGGCGCGAATGTTGAGATTTTTAGACAACGTTGGCGAGGAGCATATCTTTATATTCGGTAATACCGTTGAACAAGTAAAATGCCCTACGCCAAGGGCTATAATCCAGCGGAATACTATCAGCAAGATGAGCAGCTTAACCGTGTTATTGGTGCACTTGTTGCAGGTCAATTCTCTCCTGAAGATCCGATGCGTTACACCAACTTAACGCAAAATCTACAATACCATGACTACTATCAGTCTTTAGCAGACTTTAGAAGTTATGTAGATGCGCAAGCGAAAGTTGATGAAAAATATAAAAATCGTGATAAATGGATTGATAGTACTATTCAAAAATATCATCAATATGGGCTTCTTCTCTTCAGACCGTACCATTATGGAATATGCGGATAACATCTGGAAAGTGAAACCACTAAGTACCAATAAAGTAATCTTTTTCACTGAAACGAAAGCCCCGTTAAATTTAACGGGGCTCTTTTTTCTAAAATGAAACCAACAAGCGGTCAAATTTTTCTTAATTTTTGCAAATCAGGCAGGATGCGAATCGTCTTCAGCTAAAAACCACCGCTTTGGTGTGCCCAAAGCTTTTGCATAAACGCCATTCTCAGATAACAACTCTTCATGCGTACCTTGCTCCACAATCTGCCCTTTTATCTAACACAATCAATCTATCCATTGCCATGATAGTAGAGAGACGGTGAGCAATCGCTAATACTGTTTTACCCTTCATTAGCTCTGTGAGATTTTCTTGAATCGCCGCTTCGACCTCAGAATCTAGCGCACTGGTTGCTTCATCTAATAATAAAATCGGCGCATCTTTTAACATCACGCGTGCAATCGCAATACGTTGGCGCTGACCGCCAGATAGTTTTACACCACGCTCGCCCACATGCGCATCAAACCCAGTACGACCTTTTGCATCTTGCAAATTCGAATAAATTCTGCCGCTGCTGCTTTTTCTACTGCTTTCAACATTTTTTTCTTCTGTCGCTTGCGGATTACCGTACATTAAATTTTCTCACGAACAGAACGATGCAATAAAGAGGTATCTTGAGTGACTAAACCAATCTGCGCTCGTAAACCTCTTGAGTAATTGCAGCCACATTTTGTCCATCAATGCTGATTTCACCTTGCTGAATATCATAAAAACGGAGCAATAGATTAGTCAGCGTTGATTTTTCCAGCGCCACTGCGTCCAACCAAACCGACTTTTTTCGCCCGGCTTAATGGTTAAACTGAAATCCTTCGAGCAATGGCTTTTTCGGATCATAAGAAAAATCAACATGTTCAAATTTAATCTCACCATGATTTACCACCAATGCCTTCGCATCTGCTTTATCCACCACACTATGCGGTTTTAGAAAGTGTAATCATGCCATCTTGCACGGTGCCCTAAATTTTCAAACAAACGAGCGAACTCCCACATAATCCATTGTGAAAGCCCTTTAATGCGCAAAAGCTAATGCCGTTGAAGTTGCAATTGCGCCAGCACTAACAAGAGAGGCCCCCATAACCACAAACCAATAGCCGCTGTTGAAATAATTAAACTAATACTCATAAAGTTGGTTAAGGTCTCAATCACCGTGACCAAACGCATTTGTTTATTGACCGTAACCATAAACTCTTGCATGGACTCTTTTCGCATAACTCGATTCACGATTGCCATGAGAGAAGAGCTTCACAGTCATAATGTTAGAGTATGCGTCCGTGATTCGACCTGTCATCAAGCTTCTCGCATCCGACTGTTCTTGCAGCTGCTTTGCGCCAATTTAGGTACAAAAATGCGGATAGTCAGCCTCAATCCCAGCACCCAGAGCAAAAAGGGTAACAATAACCAGCTATCAAGTTGCCATAAAATCACACTTGAAGTGGTTAAATAAACCATGACATAAATCATCATATCCGCACAAGTCATGACGACATCACGTACAGCAAGTGCGGTTTGCATCACTTTTGCTGATACCCTTCCGGCAAATTCATCTTGGTAAAAACCCATACCTGTCCAAGCATTAAACGGTGGAAATTCCAACGCAAGCGCATTGGAAATACGCCTTGTAGTGCCTGAAAACGAATTGAGCTGGAGACATAAACAAATAACACACCTAAGCAGGCAATCAAAAACATTGATAAGATAGCACCGCTTTTTCTCTGCCCAAAGTTCACTTGGGCTAAATTTATTCACCCAATCGACTAAATCTCCCATGAATTGAAACAGCACCGCTTCAATAATGCCAACCGTTGCGACTAAAATCGTCAGCAAAATAATATAAAACGCATACCTTTTTGTTGCCTCAAAAATAAAAAGGGACAACGCCAGCTTTTGGTGTTTTTGGTGCCTCTTCGGGGTACGTCTCAATCCGATTTTCAAACCAAGTAAAAATCTTGTTAAACATAAAACTCCTAAAAATGAAGGACGCATAAAATGCGTCCGAAAATTAAGGTATCTCATTTCAACGCTAATATGCGTTTGCAAAATACCACAGAAAATCGACTGCTTGTGTGTAGCAAGCCTCACACATAACAGGCAGTTGATTTGATTAAGGATTCAACAATTTCTCATCTAACGCAAGATCTTCGTTGCGATTTACGCCAATGCCTTTTTGCTAATACATCACGCGCAATTTGATGCGCTTCTTCCAAAGAGTGCTCTTTGTAAGAGCCACATTGATATTCATTCAATTCTGGAATTTTAGAAACATCTGGCACCTTATTTTAGCGCATCTTCCATTGAAGCTGTCCACGCAGTAACAACTGCTTGTTCGCTTGGCGCACCGATAAGCGACATATAAAAACCAGTACGGCATCCCATTGGTGAAATATCAATAATCTCCACGCTATCACTATTTAAATGATCACGCATGAACCCTGCAAATAAGTGTTCCATGGTATGAATACCACGCACTGGTAAAATATCAATATTCGGACGGCAAAAACGTAAATCAAATACTGTAATGGTATCCCCTTTGGGGTTGTCATGAGTTTTTGCACACGCACTGCAGGTGCATTCATGCGCGTATGGTCAACTTTAAAACTATCTAATAAAGGCATAATTTGCTCCTAAAAATTAAATGGGTATAAAGCTTCTAAAATAAAGCTAAATTATTCTGCAATTTCCCTGATCCCAAGAAGCAGCATCTTTGCGGGATTTTACGTTGTAAAAATAAAGTGACGATTCGCTTTTTGCTTGTGGCTGCACTACACGACCTGACGGCGTAGAGAATTCAATTCCGCCTTTAGCAATTGCGACATCGTGCCAGAATTCATGCTCACACCTTGCAAGCTAATATCCATGGTATAGCCTGAAGCTGCCCAGAATTCAGTATTGTTACGGATCAAGTGTTTGTATTTATTCTCAATCGTTAAATGAATAAAGACTCGATCGCCCAACTCACTTAAATTCAAGCGTTTCACGATCCCCACTTGCATGCCTCTAAACAAGACTGGCGCTTCTTCTACAATACCGCGTGCATCGCTCGTTTCACAATGACAGGGAAACCGTTCGCATAAGTGGTGCTAATGGTATCAGTATCTGCAATATTAAATTGCGTTTGCGCTTTGCCATTACCCACATCTACCTGAATATAGTTTCCTAAAGCAGCATCTAAATTCTAACACAGAGGTCGTATTTCTGGTGAAATTACTTTAAAGCTAGAACCTGATTTTGCCACTAAATTAGCATATTGCCCTTCTAGGTAAGCGGTCGCTTTTTATCTGTTTTTGCAGATTGTAATTCTAGCGACTCTATTCTTCCAACGGTTAAACCCATATATTTAATCTCCATACCTTTAGAGAGTTTTGCCGCATCTTTAGCAATGAGCGTAATATAGCTGCCGTTTGCAGTCGCCTTTTTCCTTGCTCGCAAATAAGGTTTTGCTGTTGGCTTTAGCGCCTTGATTATCAAATCCAATTGCACCTTTTTAAAGTACGCATCAACGGTGCTGCTTGAACACTCACGCCTTTTAGAGAAACCTCGGCAGAAACCGCAGGTTCAACCCAGAAACGACTTTGGCTGCCTAACAAATGACGTTGGCTTGGTTCAATAAACAAAGCCACTTCAAAGTGATTCTTTTTCGGCACCACACTAAGCACTTCCCCAACTTGATAATCCTGATACAACACCACTGAGCCTTTATCAATGCCATTCAGTTGGCTTGCAGTAAGCGTTAACGTAGCCTGCTTATCGTTTGAGATAATGACTGCTTGCGCATTTTCGATGTTTTTATATAACGGATAGCTTCTTTTGCACTTCGCCTTTAGCTTGGGCTGAGACAAGCGCACACCGCCTTTTAACCAATCTGTTGGTGAACCTGCTTGAACACGCACACCATCTAACCCGACATTCACATCTAGGTTAGAGATCGCCACAAACTGACTATTCGCACCTACTAGATTTTCGATAAGCAGGTAAACAATCCCTTCAAAATGAATATTTTCTAGGGTTAATTGGCGTTTAAGAATTTCACCAATTTGAATATCGTTGTAATAAATTCCCTGCCCAACATCTCACCCCATAAGATTGCGGGGCAGTTAAATGCAACGGCAATATATTCGGTAAAGAAAGCAAGTAATCAGCTTCTTTTTCTACATGGAAACTAAATTCAGGCTCTCCGCTACCAGCTTGAATTTCAAAGTAAGCACTCACGGAAAAAGCTCACCAATTTTACTAATTTGCTTTTTTATTTAAGTTAAAGCTCGGCTCTTTAACCAAAAATTTTTGCTACCACTTTTAAGCAAATCTGCATGATTTGGATCAATTAACAATGTTCCAGTAAGCTTACCATGGTTTTTCCATGCCTAGATTCTGATTTTCTTCATTATCTGGTGTAAAAGATAAATCTGATAGAATCCCCACTTGTACGTTTTTATAAAAAACAGCGGTTTCGTTTACTTTAAGATTAGTGATTATCGGCAATGTTACTGCCACTTCTATGCCACGTTGCGCGGCTTTTTTAAGTTCGGATAAAGATTATAAGTCTGCCCTTGTTCTGCATTTTCTGAATTATCCGGTGAATCAAAAGAAACAGCACCAATTACAACCGATGCCAAGCTATCTACCGAAAACATCCACACCAGATAAACCAGCCTTAATATTCATCCCACTAATATTCCAAAAGCGTGAATCTTTTTCACAAGATTGGTATATTTCTTTTCAATTAACAGATCAATTTCAACCTTGTTATGCGCCTGATTAAAACGATAATCTGCCACTTTTCCAACTGGAATTTTTCGATAGTAAACTGCAGCACCTGTGGTCATTGAACCAAGATCATCAGCAACCAAACGCACAATTAAATCACCATCAGTTGCAACAACCATTGGTGGTTCTTCTTCTGCAATAAAAGAAGTTTTTGAATCTGCATTCGATCAGTATTCGGTTGTAACGTGATGTAATTTCCTGACACCAACGTATCTAGTCCTGAGACCCCGGCTAATGAAGCTGTCGACTTTGACTATCCAAAACAATGTTCCTCTTTTTAAGACCGATTTTGCTTCGGATTGATCTCTGCCTCAACCTCAACTTTATCTAGGTTATCCACAAAATAGACTTTTTAACTAAACCAATTTGTAAGCCTTGGTAACGAACTGCCGTTTTACCTGCATTAATCCCATCACCTTCGTTGAATCGAATGCGAATAGTCGTCCCTGCTCTTTTAATATTTGGAAAAAGCAATGCGCCAATTACAAAACGCAACAATAGGTAAAATCCAAAAATGGTGAAATACGACGAGGCGGTCTAATTTTTCGCCTTAGCTACGTTTTCTAAATTTCTGTATTCTCTGTCATTTTCTAAATTTTAATAAATACACAAGCGGTAAGATTTTTGCAAAACTTTTTACGAAATCTTACCGCTTCTATTTAAGCTCTAAATAAGCCAACTTTATTTTTCTCTTTTGAAGAGTCACAATGTGCGATATCGCTACATTTGCCATAAAGATAAAGGCTTCTAGTTTCTAATTGAATCCCGTGTTGTTCACTAATTTCACGTTGACGGCGTTCAATATCTGGATCTTTAAACTCAAACACTTTACCACAATCCATACAGATAATGTGATCATGGTCATGATCGATGTTTAACTCAAACACTGCTTTATTAGAATCAAAGCTATGGCGAACTAAAATGCCCACCTCTTCAAATTGATTTAATACACGATAAACGGTCGCTAAACCAATATCAGATCCCTTTTCAAGCAAGAGTCGATAAATATCTTCTGCGGCAAAGTGCTGCATTTCGCTACGCACATCTTGCATTAGGGCAAGAATAGTGAGTCTAGGTTCAGTCACCTTTAACCCAACATTTTTAATAATTTGATATTTTTCTTCAGACATCTCTGTCACCTTTGTCTTATTTAAATTAGATTAAGCAAGTTGATCTCAAACACATTTCTTCACGAAGTTGCTTACACCATGCTTTTTACACGTTCATTCGTTAATTCTGGTTGACGATCTTCATCAATACATAAACCAACGAAGGTTTCATCATCAATTAATGCTTGTGAAGCATCGAAGTTATAACCAGCTGTTGGCCAATGGCCGATTACTACTGCGCCATTTTCTTCTACGATTTCGCGTAAAGTCCCCATTGCATCACAGAAATATTCCGCATAGTCTTCTTGGTCGCCACACCCTGAAAATACCAACGATTTTACCGTTGAAATCAATTTCTTTTAAGGTTGGCATAAAATCATCCCAATCAGCTTAGAGACTCACCATAATACCAAGTTGGAATACCAAATAATAAGAAGTCGTACGCTTCAATATCTTCTTTACTACTTTTTAGCAATATCACGAACATCGACTAGATCTGCACCTCAAGTCTTTTTGAATCATTTTGAAATATTTTCTGTATTACCAGTGTCACTCCGTAGAATAACCCTACAACTGCCATATCCTATTGTGCCTCATTCAATGTCGCCATTGATATAATGATTTAAAATACGTTCGATAAGCTGCCCACGTGTCAGCCCCTCTTCTGCCGCCTCAATTTCAACCTCTCAACCAAATCTGTGTGTAATTTTTAACTCTACACGCTTCAAGCCACTGGATTTATCCCGCTTTAAGCTGATTACGTTTGTTGATTCGGATTTGCTGTTCTCGACTTAGCGGATTAGTACGGGGGCGCCCAACTCTAGGTACGGTGGCGAACAAATCTAGCGTGATCAATCTGCATCTTGTTTTGCCATAATGTTCCACACACAGTGAGAATTTGACATTCTCTTAATTGAGAATGAGAAGCTAAATTTTAATTAGTAAATATATCACAACTCATAAAAAGTTGGAAAATCTAAGACAGAAAAATTATAAATTTATTCTTTGATTTCTGCAAACTTCGCATCTAGCAATCTAGCTAGATCTTGCGGATTAAGCGAAATATCTAGCCCTCTTTTCCCGCCTGAAACATAAATAACCTCAAAAATCTTGAGCAGAAGTTTCAATGACCGTTGGTAAACGCTTTTTCTGACCTAATGGGCTAATACCTCCTAGTAAATAGCCAGTTGTTTTTCTGCGCAATCTTTATCTGCCATTTCGACTTTCTTAACGCCTAAACAGCTTGTGCTGCTCGCTTTAAATTGAGCGAAGAAGAAACAGGCACCACCATCACAGCTAATTTTTCTGATCACCATTTTCAGCCACTAATAAGGTTTTTAAAAGGTTTGATTTGCATCTACACCAAGCTTTTCGACCGCTTCTTGCCCAAAATTCGTATTATTTGGGTCATGCTCATAAGGATGAAGGGTAAAAAGCGACTTTCTGTTTTTAAGTAAATTTACCGCTGGTGTCATTTTTCTCCTTTTTAGCGTATAATTTCCCTGATTCAATAAAGGAGAAATTATGTCAAATATTCATTTAGCTATCGCCACAGATTTTACACTGGCAGAAAAATTACTTGAAGCCCTAGAACAAAAGATTTATCAATTGATAAAAATTTCTGCAATCGAACTTGAACCATTCGGTGAAGAGCAAAACTTACGTTTTGGTGCAAAAAGCAGTCGAACAATTTGAATTAGATAACCCTAGATTGGTCGCAATTTACTCATGTTCTTTTTGCAGCCCCAATGGCACAAGCAGAAATTTTAGCAAAAAGCAACTCAAGCAGGCTGTATTATTTTAGATTTATACGGTATTACTGCACTGATTAGTGATGTGCCGGTTATCGTGCCAAGCGTGAACAATGAAGCACTAGAAAACTTGCGTGAACGTAATATTGTTGCACTTGCTAATCCACAAATTTCTCAATTAGCTTTGGCATTAAAACCGCTTCTACACAAGATTCTAGCAGATGTTTTTGTAACCTCGCTATTACCAGCTGCTTATTTTGGAGATGAGAAAGTTAAAGAACTTGCGGGACAAACTGCACGCTTATTAAACGGTATTCCATTTGATGAAAATGCAGAGCGCATCGCTTTCGATGTCGTGCCGGCAAATGTTCAAGGCGATGAACAAAAATTGCCATTCTCACGTATGTTCCATCTACAACTTGCAAAAAGTATTACCAAATTTGACCGCTTGCGTGCGCTTCCATACTGTGCAAACACCCGTTTTCTACGGTATTTGCAAATGGTTTCAGTACACTCTGCTTATCAGCTAGATGCAACTGAATTAAGTCAACAATGGCAACAAAATGATTGGTTGAATTTTTAATGAAGAAACCGTCATTACTGCGGTTAAAAATGGTGAAGATGAAGAAGGAAATAACCAACTGCAACTTAGCTAATTATTAGCTAGCGCAGAAAAATGAACTCCAATTCTGGAGCGTCGCAGATGAACAACGTTTCAGTCTAGCTTTCTTAGCGGTTGAACTACTCGCTTTAGTCCTCGATTACTAACACTAATAAAAACGCACCTTCGCTGCGTTTTAACCTTTCAGGCGGAAACGCCCTCGACTATATCTCGTTTTCATTAGCGCTAAAACTTGCTCTTTATCGCTTTTCGCTTCGCCATGATGCTGGCGAGAAACCACCAAAGAGTGCTGAATAGAATGGGCATGTGAATGGCAATCGCTAAAGCATCTGCCGCATCTGCTTGAGGTTTAGCTGAAAGCTGTAAAATTCGGCTAACCATTTCTTGCACTTGCACTTTATCAGCAGAACCAATTCCTACCACCGTTTGTTCACCGCTTTTGCGGCATATTCAAACACAGGCAAATCCTGATTCACTGCCGCCACAATCGCTGTGCCGCGAGCCTGACCTAATTTCAATGCAGAATCAGCATTCTTTGCCATAAAAACCTGTTCAATCGCAAACATATCTGGTTGAAATTGGGTAATACTTTCCGTCACACCTGCATAAATGCGCTTAAGCCGTGTGGGTAAATCTTCAACTGCAGTGCGAATAGCCCCACTACCAAGATACTCTAAATGCCGGCCTTGTTGGCGAATCACACCATAACCAGTTACACGAGAACCTGGGTCAATCCCAAAAATAATACTCATAAATTCTAATAAAAATAAACGGCTAGCAATGCTAGCCGCTTTTAAATAACAAAATTATAAATTGCTTTTGCTGTTGCTTTCGCGTTCACATCGCAATTTTTCACGATGATTTTATCGCTATTTTTGCCTTTTTGAATTAAATTCACTGGCACTACAGAATCAAATTTATCTAAAGTTAAACCGCTATCTACGTTCCACACATAGTTGCCTGAGGTGAAAGCTAGTAAAATCGGTTTGTGATTTATCACGAGCAAAGTCTTTCGCAATCACTTTGTTACCCTACGCTAACCATTGCGCCTGTTGGCTCTTGGTTTTCGAATTGGTACACTGCAGTTACAGTTTTCTTGTTGCAAGAATAAACGACAGTTTTATCTGTAATGGTTGGTAGAGCTTGAGTCATTGCAGCAGCTTGCTCAGGTGCTTTTTCCATTTTAGGTGCTTCATTTGCACAAGCAGATAATGCGATAGCGGCAGCAAATGCCGGTAAAACTTTAGTGAATTTCATTATTGAATCCTCTTAATATAAGCCCCCGACTTGGGGTACTCACTTAGAAACTTTAAAATAAATAAAGTTCCGATTTTAAAATCAATTGATTAAAAGTAGCGCCGCTACTTCGTCACTGATCTCACCGTTATGATAGACGTTTTGTACATCATCACAATCTTCTAGCATCTCGATTAAACGTAATAATTTTGGTGCAGTTTCCGCATCTAAATCAACAGAAGTTGATGGAATCATAGTTACTTCTGCTTCTTGAATTTTGAAACCAGCCTTTTTCAATACCATCACGCACATCGCCCTAAATCTTCCCAAGCGGTGTAAATTTCAAATGAACCGTCATCTTGTAGTTGAATATCATCTGCACCTGCTTCAATTGCTGCTTCTGTTAATGCATCTTCATCGGCTTCTGCAATTAAAAATTAGGCCTTTTTGCTAAATAAGTAACCCACAGAACCTTCTGTTCCTAAAGTTACCGCCACATTTAGTAAAGCTTGGACGAACCTGTGAAATCGTACGGTTAGCGTTATCACTTAAACATTCCACCATAACTGCAGTACCGCCCGGGCCGTAACCTTCATAGATTTTGGTTTTCATATTGGTGTCATCGCCACCACCTGCACCACGTTCAATGGCACGATTAATAGTGTCACGCGTCATATTGTTTGATAACGCTTTATCTACTGCTGAACGTAAACGCGGGGTTAGCTGAAACATCGCCACCACCAATTTTCGCAGCTGTCACTAATTCACGAATTAATTTTGTAAAAATTTTTACCGCGTTGCGCATCTTGTGCTGCTTTTACGGTGTTTAATGTTAGCCCACTTACTATGACCCTGCCATTCTATTGTTTCCTTCTTTTTAACTATGTTTTGAATTTGGTAAAATAACCTTACACTCAGTAAGAAAATTTGATATTGATGTCAATCTCCCCAGCCCCTCTTTTTCTAAAGAGGGGTATTTGATTAAATATTTTGCTATCGCCGCCGCATTATTGGGCGATTTTGTCATTTGAATCGCTTGTTCAACAGATACCCATTGAAAAGCCAGATGTTCAGTTAAAATTGGTGTTTGCTCATTCGGTAAACCCAATAAAAACCAATGCTCCTGATTATGGGTCACATCAGGCGCGTATTTATACCGAAATTGTGGAAAAATTTCAAAAAGTACCGACTCATTACAATCAACAAGCGATAAATTTTGTGCTGCAATATCAATCCCTGTTTCTTCTCTTACTTCCCGAATTGCTGTTTCAAACGGCTGTTCGTTTGGTCTCCAGAGAGCCTGTAACGGATTGCCAAAATTCAGGATCATCTTGGCGTTGCAGCATTAAGACTTTACCTGAATCTTGGGCGTAAATGACGACAAGAACAGAGTGAGGATTTTTATATTTCATTATTTATTAGCGTAATAATGCCCTAATCCAAACCTTAATAAAAATAAATAGAAATAGTTCCAATAAACAAAAATGAATTGTACAACTCTTTCATTTAATTGATATTTTTCAGTTATTGTATCAATAAGTTTTTTTATCAATGTCAATATTCCCTTTTTAACTTACTAAGTGGAAGCTGAAAAATGAAACCAATAATTAGCTCAATTAATATCTGGTATATAGAATTACTCGGATACTATGAATATTGCTCTAAATTTATCGATTTAGAGAAAATAAATGCTACTAAACTGACAGTTGACCACCATTTAAAAAGAAAGGGCTAAGTTAGTTGAGTCCTTTTTCTTTAATACTATTAAAGATATTTTTGCATTTATTACTCTATGTCTTCTTTTTCACAACCGCAATCGCTAACTCTTCCAACGCTTGTGGATTTGCATAGCTTGGTGCTTCTGTCATTAAACATGCTGCGGCTGTCGTTTTCGGGAATGCAATGACATCACGGATATTTTCTGTACCTGTAATTAACATGGTTAAACGGTCTAAACCAAATGCTAAACCAGCATGCGGTGGAGTACCGAATTTTAATGCATCAAGTAAGAAACCGAATTTTTCTTGTTGCTCTTGTTCGTTAATACCTAAAATATTGAACACAGTTTGCTGCATTTTCTGGTCGAAAAATACGTACTGAACCGCCACCAACTTCATAGCCATTGATAACCATATCGTAAGCATTTGCTACAGCATTAACTGAATTTGCAGCTAACTCTTCTGGGGTTAAACCTTTTGGTGAAGTAAATGGGTGGTGCATCGCTGAAAGGTTGCCCTCTTCATCACGTTCAAACATTGGGAAATCTACAACCCAAAGTGGTTTCCATGCACTTAAATCGGTTAAACCTAAATCACGCCCCACTTTTAAGCGTAATGCGCCCATTGAATCAGTCACAACCTGCTATTTATCTGCACCGAAGAATAGAATATCTCCGGTTTGTGCTTGTGTACGAGCAATTAAGGCTTTAAATACATCTTCGTTTAAGAATTTTGCTACTGGGCTTTGAATGCCTTCCATCTCCAGCATTCACATCATTGATTTTCGCCCATGCTAACCCTTTTTGCACCATAGATGCCCACAAATTGAGTATATTCATCAATTTGTTTACGCGTTAAAGCTGCACCATTCGGTACGCGTAAAACGGTTACACGACCATCTTCTGAGTTAGCGGGGTCATGGAATACTTTAAATTCAACATCTTTTAAAAATGTCTGCCACATCGACCAATTCTAATGGGTTACGTAAATCTGGTTTGTCTGAACCAAAACGATTCATCGCTTCATGCCATGTCATTTGTGGGAATTTGCCTCAGATCCACATTTAAGCGGTCTAACCATAAACCGTGGATCATCTCTTCCATTAACGCACGCACTTCTTCTGCGGTTAAGAATGAAGTTTCCACATCGATTTGGGTAAAATTCTGGCTGACGGTCTGCACGTAAAATCTTCATCGCGGAAACATTTTTACGATTTGATAGTAACGGTCAAAAACCAGACATCATAAGAAGCTGTTTGAAAAGCTGTGGAGATTGTGGCAACGCATAGAATTTACCTTTATGTACACGGCTTGGGACTAAGTAGTCACGCGCACCTTCTGGCGTTGCTTTTTGTCAACATTGGGGTTTCAATATCTAAGAAACCGTGCTCATCCATATAACGGCGTACAAAGCTAGTGATTTTTGCACGGGTTTTAAGTTTTTCCGCCATTTCAGGACGACGTAAATCTAAGTAGCGATATTTTTAAGCGTTGTTCTTCAGTGTTGTTTTGCTGAAGTCAAGCGGAAGAACATCAGCGTTGTTATATACCAACACATTTTTACTAATACTTCAATTTCGCCTGTTGCCATCTCTTTATTGATTTGTGACTCATCACGCGCGATCACTTCACCTTTGAATTTGCACACACGCTTCTGCACGCAAACCTGAAGCAACTTTGAATAAAGCTTCATCTTTTTTCATCAAAGAAAAACTTGCACAATGCCTTCACGGTCGCGAATTTGCATAAAGATAAAACGACCAAGGTTACGCACACGGTGCACCCAGCCACTTAAAGTCACATTTTGTCCAACGTGGCTGCGATTTAATTCGCCACAATAGTTTGTACGCATCATATTTTATTGTCCTTTTTAAAAATGGTTCCCTATAGGGAAAAATTAGAGGAATTATAGCGGAATTTTTGGTGGGATTTGATAGCTAATCTGCAAGTCGGTCTCATTTTTACTAGAATTTTGCAAAAATCCGTGAAAAATAGACCGCTTGTTTAATTGAAATTTAGAATAAGTGACGGCACTCAAGCAATTGTGCTCTCGTTAAACTAAACACCTCTAAACCACCATTTTTAAATTCAATCCAGTTAAATGGCACGGTTGGGAACTGTTCGATTAAGTGCACCATTGAGTTTCCTACTCACACACCAACACGCCATTATCGGTTAAATAATCTGCAGCTTGAGCCAAAATACGTTTAGTAATATCTAAAACCATCTGCCCCTGATCCTAATGACATTTCTGGCTCAAAATGAAATTCTTGTGGCATGTCGTCTAAATCTTCTTCATCAACATATGGTGGATTGGTGACGATTAAATCATATTTATCTTGCGGAATATCGTTAAAGAGATCAGAACTGATTGGGAAGACGCGCTCAGCTAATCCATGACGTTCAATGTTAATTTGCGCTACATCTAATGCGTCTAGTGAGAGATCAACGGCATCTACTTCAGCTTCTAAAAATTGTTGCGCGCAAGCAATGGCAATACAACCGCTGCCAGTACACATATCTAAAATGCGTTTTTGGCTCATGATCAATCAGGCCCTGCAAATTTTTGCATAATCAACTCACCAATTGGCGAACGTGGCACAATAGTGCGTTCATCGACATAAAATTCACTACCACAGAACCAAGCTGAATTGGTTAAATAAGCTACAGGCTGACGCGTACCAAGACGAGTTTCAATTAAGCTGAATCACACGCTCTTTTTTTCCACTAAAGTTAGGCGAGATTGATACATAGCTTCTGGCACATCAGCAGGTAGATAAAGAGCCGCCAACACTAACTGTTGCGCTTCATCCCAAGCATTGTCACAGCCATGACCATAGTAAAGGTCTGAGGTATTAAAATAACTATACGCCCAACGCATCATATCTTGAATGGTGGCTAAATCCTCCACTACCGCACAAGCCTGAATTTCTTCAAGCAACTCAAGGTTGTATTTATACATTATTTGTCCTTTGATTCATTAAGGTTTTAATCCGCTTGTTATACCATATTTCGCTTTATGATAGAATGAGAAAAATTGAGGAGATAAGTAATGTTAAATGATGATGACTTTGTTTGTTTAGAGAAGCTGCACAAGGCACCAAAAAAATTGAGCAAAATACCTTTTGTACCCAAAAACACCGCCACGCCAAAAAGGTGAGTGATTTCCGTGAACAGCAAGAACAAAAGATACGGAATTTTTCTTTTCTGATGAGTATGAACCGCTGTTAAAAAGAAGAAAATGAAAAAGTAAAATACTTACGCAAAGGCGTTGATCCCTATATTCTCAAACAACTTCGCCGTGGCGATTTTTCAGCCTGAACTCTTTTAGATTTACATGGGCTGACCAAAGAAAAAGGAAACGAGAACTTGCTGCGCTGATTTTTGGCTTGTGAACGCCAAAAGTTTATTGCGCCAGCGTGATGACGGGTTTTGGAACACGGGCTTTAAAAAGATCAAATTCCGCGTTGGTTAGTGCAACTATCCGAGTACTTGCGCTTCATCAAGCCCCTCGCCAATGGGGAGGTGATGCTGCCATTTTGATTTTAGTCGAACAACAAGAAACTTTAGAACAACTATTTAAACGCTAATACTGATCTCGACAAGCGGTCGAATTTTTGTAAATTTTTGTGAATTCGACCGCTTACGATTAGAATGCGCCAGCATTTACTAAGGAGATCTTATGCTTCAGCTTGTTTTTAGCTATTTTTATGCAGTGTGACTGTGGGGGTATTGATTAAATACGCCTGAATGAAAGGATTAACATCGCCCAAAGTATTGCAGTCAATTATATTATTACAACAACCTCACTTATTTCTTACTTAAGCCAGATTTTAAAGGCGAATCGCTTTACGGATATTGTGATTCATCATCCCGCAGCTTATATCTTTTGTCATTTTAAGCTTAAGTTTACCGACCATCTTTTTAATACAAGCAAAATCGTTAGAATACGTAGGCATTATTCGTACTGATGCGGCACAACGCCTTTCGCTTTTTCTTCCCATTTTAGCGGCATTTTACCCTATTCGGAGAAACACCAAACCCTCATAAAAATATTTGCTTTTAGTGCTTTGCATTTATTGCATTAGGCTGTTTACTTTGGAAAGGTCATGAAGGATGAAAAAGGAGGAAGAATCGCAATAGTTAGCCTTGCGCTTGTTTGGGTTGGCTATGGCATGATCGATATTCTCTTCAAACAAATTGCGAAATCTGGCTCAGCTTTTCCAGTTACGTTACTGATCGCCTTTTATTGGCGCGGGAATTTTTATGTTTGCCTACCTCTTTTTAACACGCACGAAAATGGCACTTGCCAAGTATGTTAACGGGAATCTTATTGGGCGTGCTGAATTTCTGTAACATTTTATTCTATATTCAAGCACACCAAGCGATGAAAAGATGACCCAACGTTAGTCTTTACCGGCATGAACTTAGGGGTTATCTGTTTAGGGTACCTTTTATTGGTGCAGCTGCTTTTAAAGAAAAATCCATAAAGTGAATTATTTAGGCGTTGCTATTGCGATTGTCGCGATTATCTGCCTGTTCTATTGAATTATAATCAAAAGGTGCGTGAATTGAAAAACTCACGCACCTTTTTAACTTCCTCATATTCACTTTTCTCACTAAATACAACCACCACAGCTGCCGCAACGCCAATCTTCTTTTATTGACAGCTTGGTAGAACGCCTGAATTATCTCTCTTCTTCTAAAGGAATGTTGTGCTCAATAAACATATCTGAAAGCCATCTCGATATTTTCTAACAATCCAATCATCTTCATTTAGCCCTTTCTCGATAGAGCTCATCATCTGGATCTAAATAATTATAGATATTCTCCGTGCCCATATCTTGATCCGGCGCGTCTCTAGGCAAGACGACTGGTAAATCTAAATAACTAATCTCCCAAATGGCCTAAAACATAAGGTATTACCTTCGCAGACCAACTGACTTTAAAAGGATTATTTTGCATAATGGAATGTAGAAAAGCGTTCAATGTGCAAAAAGTATATATATGAAACTGAAGCTAACCCATACTAAAAATCAGGTAATTGGCTTGATGAAAAATCAAATTAGGATAAAATGCTTTATGCTATTTTTCCAAAAATAGCTTTTCACTACTTTGCCAGATTGTTTCTGCAATATGCTCTGGGTGATTCTTCTCAATTCACACAAAGCTTGAAAGCTCACTAAAAGGCGTTCTGGTCGATTAGGCTGCCCTTGAAAGCCAAATACGGGCATATCTGGCGAATCCGTTTCGAGTAAAAAGACTCTCTAATGGCAGTTTACGAATGGCTTCTCGTGTTTTATTGGCACGGAGGTAAGTAATGGTTCTCCCAACACCAATTTTATAACCCAATCTACGAAACGTTTTTGCTTGATCGTAGCTGCTCGCAAAAACCATGTACCACACCTGTCTGTGGTAATTGTGCTTTTTAGAAAAACCGATAAAGCATCATGTGTTTTACGAGAATGCAAATTGACTGGCAAATTAAAACTGCTTGGCAAATGCGAGCTGTGCTTCTAGAAACTCACATTGTTTTTGCCAAAGTTCTAGCGTGCTAATCTCTGCAACCGCTTTATCTAATCCAATTTCAGCAATGGCGATACATTGCGGATCAGATTCATTTAAACGCTGTTCAAGTAATACTAAATCTGCTTTGCGTATGCTGCTGAATATAAAGTGGATGTAGCCCTAATCCATAAACTAAATGGTTTGGCATTTGATGGGCGCAAGCGGTCACTTTTTCAAAAATTTTTGCAAAAATAGCCACTATCAGTAGTCGAGAGACACCTGCTTGCTCGGCATTTGCTACAAGCTGTGGAATCGATAAAGCAAGATCTTCTGCAACATAATCAAGGTGAGGTGGGTATCAAAAACGGCATAGCTCTTAATAAAAATAGAAAACAAAAATAAAAAGCGAGGACTTGCCTCGCTTTTCATTGATTTTGTGAGTTTGTTACTTCATAAGCGGATTCATCACATGTTCGCCTAATGGTTTAAGCAAGGTGAAGAATAACACAATACACAATACTGTTGTAGCAAGGCCAAGATATACAGAAAAGTTGGTAATCAAACCGAAAACCAATTGGGTTATAGAACAGTAAGTTGCACAAACCGTTGTGATAAACCACGCAGGGATTGAAGCTACCAGTGAATTTTTGTAACGGTATAAGCATGCCGCTGCAGTCCATAACATAACCATTGCGGTCATTTGGTTTGCCCAGTTAAAGTAACGCCATAATACATCAAATTTAATCTAATGAAATTAAGTAACCAATAACAAACTAATGGCACTGCAATATATAAACGTTTTACTAATGAACGTTGATCAATACGTAAGATTTCCGCTCAATTGTAAACGTGCAGCACGGAATGCGGTATCGCCTGAAGTGATTGGTACACAACCACACCAAGCACTGCAAAAATACCACCAACAAAGCCTCAAGAAGTGTAATGAACTATCATATACCACTTTCGATGGCGTACCCACATCAGCACAGATTGAAGCGCTTGTGGGTTTCTCAAGAAAGCAAGACCAACCATACACCAGATTAGTGCAATCACCCTTCAGTAATCATCGCGCCGCAGAAAATGAAACGACCTTCACTTTCATTTTCGCACAGCGAGCCATTAGTGGAGTTTGAGTCGCATGGAAGCCTGATAACGCACCACAAGAAATTGTCACAAAATAAAAGTGGCCATGTAGGCATTCCATCTTTTACTGGAAGTTTTGCATGAATTTCTAACGTTAATCCTCGAATCTACGAGTATCGATAGTACGGAAGAATTCGATTGGTCATTTGACTGAAAATGTGCTGAAAGTGCGTCATAAACCATACCTACAGACATGAATAACAATAATGCGCCAAAGACTGGATAGATACGACCGATAATTTTATCAATCGGGAGAAGTGTTGCTAAAATGTAGTAAGCAAAAATAATGAATGTCCAGATCGTTACACGTTGCTTTGCTCATACCAAACACAGTAAGACCTGCATCTTTTACTGTTTGAGTAGCCTTTACATCACCTAATTCTAATGGACCTTGAGCTACCCCTAATACATCCATTGTAATCGTACCCATTAATTTTTGCTGGGCTTGATACAAATACCACACCTACTAAAACTACTAATACGATTGCTAATGCATTGATAAAGAATTTAACCGGACGACCTAAGAATTTTACCCGCTAAATACGGCATTGTTGCACATTATGCGACGGATACTTAACATACCAGAAATAATCATGCACGGCACCTGCAAAAATACAACCGATTACGATCCAAAAGCATCGCAACTGGTCCGTATAACGCACCAAGGATAGGACCAAAAATTGGGCCTGTGCCAGCGATATTTAATAATTGAATAAGCCAAATTTTTCGTTTTCGACATTGGCATATAGTCGACACCATCATTCATTTGATACGCTGGCGTTTGACGTTTTGGGTTGATGACGAAAATTTTTCAACAACCTTCCCATAAACGAAATAGCCAAGTACCAAGATGGCAATACATGAAAAAGAACCACACATAGTACAAATCCTTAATAATTTATATTCTAAGTTTAACCAAAAGTAAGTAGCCAAAAAGCTGTGTATATTGTAGTGAGCAATACTGATAAAGTAAATTAGGATAATGAATTAAAAATTCAGTAATTTGAAAATGTGAACAAAATCAAACTTTTTCTCTAAAACGAAATAAACTGAATAAAAATACAATCAATTAAATATAGCCCCATACATAAACTAATGTATAGGGCTTCACAATTTATAAAATAACGTTATAGATTATTTAAACGTAATTCAATCAAAAGCTTTTTCTTGCTCTGGCATCTGCTAAAAGCTTGCTGATAAGCACTTTTCGCGCCAGCATTATCACCTTTTTGCCACGAGAATATCACCCGTTAACACCGCTTTACGCAATGTCCATGCTTTTTCTTTAATTTGGCCTAATGTTGCCAATGCTGCATCGTAATTTTGAAGTTGATACTCTACTTAGTGCTAAACGAAAACGCGCAACGGTTTGTAATGTTGCATCTTCAGCATTAACTGCTTTGCTCTAAAAACAGTTTTAGCTTTGCAAAATCACCTTTATTAACCAGTTGCTGTGCTTTCTGTAAATTGGGCAAAAAGTTGCATAGCTATTATGCCCACTTTCTTTAATAAATTTCTCTACAAGCGGTCTCATTTTTATTGGATCTTGCAAATAGCTTTCGATTACATTGTCATACGCTGCTGAGCTTTCTTGCGAAATTTGTTGGTTATGGTTTTTCCAGAAATTCCAACCAAATACTGCGCTCGTTCTCACAAGCATTGCGAAGTAAAATTGCACTACCATTTTGTTTAAACCAGCTTTTTGCTTCTTCAAACTGCTGTTCTTCGGTTTTATTAAAAATATTGTTCGGTATCCATGATTCACCTTAAAATGTTTTGTTAATGTTTCAATAATATCCGCTTGGCTAACAGTCACTTGCTCAGCACTTGAACGTAAATCTTTGATCACTACTGTCTGTTACTCTGATTCGCCAATGACTAACGCCAGTTTTGCATCTACTTTTGTCTGCACGTTTAAATTGTTTTTGGAATTTACTGCCTGAACAATGTGTCATTACACGAACTTGTGGTAATGCACTGCGGATAGTTTCCGCTAATTGGAATGCATTAAGCGTTGCTCCTTCTCCAGAATAAACCAAATAAACATCAACTGTATTGGCAACTGGCAGGGCAGCATTGACTTCTTGCACCAATAAAACTAAACGCTCTAAGCCCATAGCAAAAGCTTCACGCCTGGTGCAGCATGACCGCCTAACTGTTCAACTAAGCCATCATAACGACCGCCACCACAAACGGTACCTTGTGCACCTAAGGCTGAAGTCACCCATTCAAACACGGTTTTATTGTAATAATCTAAACCACGGACTAATTTTCGATTCACTTCCATAGGCAATGCCCATATCATCTAATAACTGACAGCGCAAAATGCGTACGGCTTTCTCTCATCAAGATAATCGAGTAATTTCTGGCGCATCATTAAGCAATTTCTTGTAGGTTTGATTTTTCGTATCCAAGATACGTAGTGGATTTTTCACTAAACGCTCTTTTTCTTCATCACTCATTAAATCTTGATGATTTTCTAAAAATGCCACTAACGCAGAACGATAGTTTGCACGCTCTAATGAACCAATAGAGTTAAGCTGTAAAGAAACATGTTGGTCAATGCCTAATGCTTTCCATGTCGTGCCGTTAAAATAATCAATTCTGCATCAATTTCTGGATTAGCAATACCAAACACTTCTCACACCAGCTTGATGGAATTGGCGATAACGTCCTTTTTGAGGGCGTTCATGACGGAACATTGGCCCCATATACCAAAAGGCGCTGTTCGTTATTATAGATCCAGCCATGCTCAATTGCTGCACGTACGCAGTCCTGCGGTACCTTCAGACGAGGTTAATTGTTCATCGTTATCCCAGAAAGTGTACATCCTTTAGAAACAACATCGGTTACTCACCAATTGCACGTGCAAAAAGCGGGGTGCTTTCTACGATTGGCATACGAACTTCAGAATAACCGTAGCTAGCTAATACTTGTTTAACTTGTCCTTCCACCCATTGCCATAAGGAGATTCAGTTGGTGCGCAATCGTTCATGCTCATCGAATTGCTTGAATTATTTTTGCCATTGTTTTGTCTATTCATCAATAATAATCCGCCTATTCTAAATGAGTTAATGTAATTCTCAAAATGCTTTTATCGGTTGGAATGGAGATAGAAGAAAGCAAGGGTCGAATTTTACAAATTTTTGCAAAAACTACCGCTTGAGAAAGAAGTTAGCCAAAAATAATCGGCAGCAACTCACCAATTTGATGAATTGTAGGTTGGACGAATGGTCGTGTCGTTCGTTTTATTCGCATGATTGAACCAGCAAGTATCAATGCCAGCATTATTGCCACCGAGCACATCAGAAGCCAGTGTATCCCCTACCATTAAAATGCGAGTTTTATCTTCACAATCCATTAGGGAAAACGCATACCAAACACCTGACGATCAGGTTTAGCCACGCCAATTTGCTCAGATACACGACAATATCAAAAATACTTTTTCGGTTTTTGTATTTTCTAATCTACGTTGCTGTAGGCCCGTGAAGCCGCTGGTGATAATGCCCATTTTGACTTTTGCTGTATAACGCTTCTAGCATAGCTTCAACGCCTTCTAATGGTTTGCTAACTAGCGCCATTTCTGACATGAGCATTTGATTTGCATTAAAGGCTCAATCACCAATTTGCTCAGATAGCTTTGCAAAACGGCGTTTTTGAATATCTTCAGCAGTAATTTCGTTATTTTTGATAAGCGACCCAAAGTGGCTGATTGATAGCTTGAAACGCCGCATAATCCTCTTTGATTAAAAATCGATCCCATAAGGGGGCCAATATGGCTTTCAAACCATGAAAAGAGTTGAATGAATACAGCGTTTCGTCTGCGCTCAACAAGATCCAATCATATCGCATTATTTATAACTTCCTTTAATTTCCTCTGTGATCCACGCCACAAAATGTTCTACTTTTTCGCTTTTTGCCATTTGTGCGGATAAACAAAATGCTTTTTCATCATAAACATCGGTTGTAAATGGCTCTACCATTGTGCCTTCATCAATTTCGCTTGAGCAAGCATTCGGTTTGCTACCACCACACCTTGACAGTGTTTCGCCGCTTGAATTCCCACTGAAGTTGTACCGAACATTGCAGCCTGATTCAATTTCCACGCCATCAAGCTGTAAATGATCAATCATTTGCTTCCATTTCGTATGGGAACAAAACATGGATCAGGGTTTCGCCCGCCAGATCTTCCGGGTTTATTGATCGGGTTATCTTTAAATACTCTGAGAAGCAAGTACGAGAATATGCGCCTGACCAATCCAATTGCTCAAGGTCTCTGCCAATTACCATTGCCATAATAAATCGCCACATCCGTAGTCTTTTCCAAATAGCCCTTCATCTTGTGGCATGGTGGTTAAACGCACTTCAATTTCTGGATAGCGCTTGTGGAAATCATTTAAGCGTGGCACCAGCCAGTGCATCCCAAAAGATGGGGTTGTGCTAATAGAAAGCACCTGCCGACTATAGCGCACTTTTTCCGTGGCAGACGCAATTTGTAATAAAAGCGGTTGAATTTCTTGGAAATATTGCGAACCTGTTTCAGTAAGTTCTAGCTGACGATTACGGCGGTAAAATAATTTTGCCCCCAAAAATCTTCTCCAATAATTTAATTTGATGGCTGACAGCAGCTTGAGTCACAGCTCTTCTGCAGCTTTTGGTAAAATTCAAATGGCGAGCAGCAGATTCAAAAAGCTTTTAACGCATTTAACGGCGGCAGTTTTTATTCATAATCTTCTTCTTTTAAATAATCGCGAATATCGCGCGAAATTCATTACTTTATTTTTATCTTGAAAATAAAAATAATTCATTTGTAGTAGTGGTACGACATCTCTATAATGCGCCCCGTACTTAATAAGGATAGTGATTTTTGATTTTCGTCAAATTTCTTTCCTGAAATTTTAAGTATGATGTTGTGTTTTGCATATTGGTCTAGGTAATTCAGACTAGAGTAACGAAAGTTACTGTTTTCACTTCCTGTATATTTCAAACCCTTTTTGGTTTATGCCCTCATTTGAGGGGCTGCCCTAAAAATTTTATCTATCATTCTAACAGGAAAAACTTATCTACAAACTAACGGGCTGTATTTGAAGCTCACCTTTTTCTTCATTTTCTGAAGTCGAAATTATCGCCCGTGATGCTTTTATCCATTTTCACATCAATCTTTATGATCCACCACAACATTCATGTTAATCGTAATCCCTTCTGCTGGCGTTTCCAGCTGAATTTTTGGCGTACAAGCGGTTAAATGTAGCAAACAAATTGCAAATAAAAGGTTGAGTTTCATTTATTGTTATCCAGTTTTTTTGATAAATATGGTTTTCTATTTGTTGTTCAATATTAGAAGCCGCATTCATCAGGATTCCATAAGCCAAAAATATTTTCTTGGTGTGTATAATTAAAATTGACCTCGCTTTTTCTTGCTGATTCAGCTGCAATTTGCTGGCGGCCAGTTTCATATCGCCACTTTTTGGCACATTGATGCTAGCAGCCATATCCGCTACTTTGGTATCGTTGAGTAGCACAATAAAAATTCGCCCTGAATAACCACTACTTATGCGAAATGGCTTTTACATCAATGCATCCGAAATCTTCAAATATGAAGTTTCGTTTGCTCCAACTGCCCATCACAAACATAGCAAGGTTCCCTGATAACCAAAAATGGCAAAGTCGCATTTGCTTTACCACGGAGATCAATTTGCTGATAGTTAGCTACTTCCATCATTCGCTCGAATCGAATATTTTCCAACTGCAAAAAGCGCCACTTTTGACTTGAGGTAAGGCAAAATGTTCTACTTTTTTAATTTTGCCATCTAATAAATCAAGCTCTAGCTTGCGTAAATTAAGCGGTTGTTTTTGGCTATAAGGATAATGCCCATCAATGTTTACATGCACTATTTTTGATCGGCACGCCTCGCATTGATTTCTCGCAATCTTCACCGCTATTGGTTTACGTTGACCAAAAGCGTTAAATGATCGCCTGAAAGTTGAAATGGAAAAAGTAAACTCAATACCATTTATTTCCTTTCGGCAAAGAAAGTCCTGCATCAGTAATGGAAAGCCTCCGCTCGCAACTAAAACCTTTTTGTGCTTGCGTCTGGAATTGGGTGTTCCCTTTTACCGCACCAGATTTAATCACCCAGTTCATTTTTAGGCGGAACCAAACTTTGGAACACACTTTGCCGGGCTGCGATGCCCATTGAATGTTACCCAAAAATTCACTGGCATTTGCTTTCAATTGGCGCTTCGCATTGAGCATCAATGGGCCCACTTTCCCTGCTTGAATTCGCCTTTTAAATTGAAGCGTCTCTAACTCACCGTTAAAAGTCACTTTGGCACGTGGCTGTGGCAGCTTTACCACCATAGTTAAAAAGATAATGCGGGCGAGCTGGAGTTCTGCGCCACCGGTAAGCATCCAATCTTCATAGAAAAATTTCACTGGCTCGGTTAGTTTTAGCTGACTTGGCGCTAGCTCAGCATTCCCAATGTTTGTGCCATTCATCTCGCCATCTAGTTGCAAAAATTGAATAACATTGTTATGCCAATTCCCTTTTCCTGCTAATTTGACCTTGCTATTTAGGCTTTTTGAGCATCGCACCGCCATCTAATGTCCAGCCCCAAAAATTTTTGTTTCTTGCCATCGAAATCATCGAAAAACCTCTGAAAGCCCCTATTTTTAAAATGGCGGGCTTGCCCTTTGAGTTGGAAAATCAATCGTCGCTAAAATCTGGCGATTCAGCTTTTAAAATGAGCTTGAAGTGGCCAGCTTACGCCATATGCGGTTAATCTCTACTGTACCTAACGGGATAGTCAATCCCTTTAATAGTCAGTAAACGCCTTGGACCGCTAATAATTTGGAACATAGATTTTGGCGAGAAAGTAAGACCAGACCGATTCGCATCAATGGTCGCCTGACTAAACAGACGAAAAACCATGATATTTCATATAGCCTGATAAAGTGAGCGGAAGAATAAACAAAATAATCGGGCGATTCAATGATTCCACTTGTTGTTGCAAGGCTGAGCGTATGCTTATCTTCGGAAAACAGGTTCATTCTGAATGCTGTTTCTAGCGGAAAAATTTCGCCTTGCATAATGTTTTTCGGCTTCAATGTTGCTGTTGTTGAGCCGTTAATCGGAAAAATCGGGTAGCCAGCCCCAATGGAACTTTCCTTGTAAATGTCTAACTGGGTAAAATCAAATTTAAAATGGCAGTGCTAATTTATTTTCAGGCTGCGTTTCTGAAATAAAGGTCTGTTACCCAATAAATTGTTATCATTATCTGACTGCCAAGTCAGCCCAAGACTCTCTCTGTAGCCCTTTTTCAGAGATAATATTTTCTGGCAAGATCCAGTGATAGCTCACTTTCAAAAATATTGCGAAGTGAAAGAATGTTTTCATTGAGTTGTGTCGTAAATAACAGGTTGTGCTTTTTCTGTTTCACTCTGGGTGATAACTCACATTGCCACCTTAACTGACCATTGGTAAAAATCCCCTCAAATTCGGACCGCTTGTTGTTTCAGAGAAAGCGATAATTTCGACCTTGATGAACCGCTTGAATTTTTTGCAGGATTGCCACCAATTGGCTTAAAACGAGGAGAAAGATCCGCTGGCAAATTTTGCCAAGCTAATTCATCTACTGTTAATTTTGTTGCTGGCGCTAATAAAAGCCATTTATTTAAGGAAAAATCAGATTCATCTTTTTCTGATTCAGGAAAAAGGCTAAAGCAGTGATAATTCAACGTCACTTTGCGGCACTTAATTGATAACCTTGCGGATTAAATGACAAATTATCAAGTCAAACCAACGGACATTGCTGATACTGAACAATCAACTGCGGTAAAACGTATGCCTGTTTGATTTGGTAGAAAAACCGCCAGATGGCGTAGAAACTCTGCCAATTTTCAGGCAAAAACGGTTTGCAACACCAGAAAAATAGGTGCTGAAAAATAGAAGGCTTTGCACCAATGATCAGCAATAGCAACAATGCCTCAATAGAACCAATAACGCTTTTCTTTATCATTATCCAATAGATACTAGCGGGTAAAGCATCGCCAAAAAGGTCGCCGCAGACCAACCCACTGGATTTTTAATCTGTTTCTCTTTTTACCCAGTAATAACCAAGCTAATATTGCTAAAATTGCAAATTGCACCACAAAATAGAGAATAAATGGCACAAATGAAGTTTCTGGCATAATCTGTACTTGTTGGTAAAGCACGAAAACCGTCCAAATATAATTCATGACTAAAGCTAAAATTGCCAGTTGAATTAACAGCTTAAAGAAACCTTCTAATCGGCTATTTGCTAGCATTAAATACCAGCCAGAAAGCAATAAACCCAATTGCAGTTGCGCAAAAATTATTCGCCCGCAAGCTATTTAACAATGAAGGAATTTCCACCAATATACTGCTAAATATTGCAAAAATTGCCACGACGGCAACGCCAAACTACAATAAATCATCGTTTGATAAAGGTTTATCTTCATCTGCATCTTGCCAGTAAAGAATGGGTAATAATACCGCCATAACCGCAACTAATAACAATGGAATATGCTTAGGTGTAAAACCATAACTATATGCCAAATTACCTAAGGCAAATACAGCTAAAAATTTCAACACAAAGGTTAATCGAAGCTGATGCTGCCCAGGCACTCTGTTCTTTCCAAAGCACAACACCATCACGATACTGACAACTAGAAAGCTCAACTAAATAGGAAATAAAATCATATTTTGCGGCGCAAAATAATACTAAGACACATTTGAACAAAAGCATACGGCATTGGCAGCAGCGCATGCACTGCACTTTTGGTGTCCGATTCATGTTCGTGCGACATAATAAACCTTATTTAAAATGATTTTTGGCTCAGGATTATGCCATAATACGACAGTTTTTAACGACTTAAGAGGGAGAAAATGAGAATTTGTACATAGATGCTACGTGTTGGCGACCTAGAACGTTCTATTGTTTTTATACTGAAGTTTTAGGAATGAAATTGCTCCGTACCAGCGAAATGCCGCTGAATATAAATATACTTTGGCTTTTGTTGGCATGGGTGCGTGATGAAAGTGAAAATGCGGTTATCGAATTAACCTCATAACTGGGGCGTAGATAAATACGACTTAGGCACAGCTTACGGCCATATCGCATTAGGTGTAGATGATATTTATGCCACTATCGAAGCAATCGTGCGGCGGGTGGTAAAATTACCCGTGAACCAGGCCCAGTATTAGGTGGCAGAAACAGTTATCGCTTTTGCTGAAGATCCAGACGGTTATAAATCGAATTCTATTGCAACAAAGAAGCTCAAGCAGCTTTAGGTAACCAACTCTTTTTACAAGCGGTCTCGATTTTGTCAATTTTTGCAAAATTCCGACCGCTTGCGTTTTTATTATGACAACAGAAACCGAACAACTAACTGATTATAATTTACTAAAAATCGTTTTCGTGGCTATTTACCCGTGATTATTGATGTAGAAACTGCCGGTTTAAATGCCCAAACTGATGCCCTGTTAGAACTTTGCCGCAATTACCGTGGAAAAATGGATGATGCAGGTTATTTTAGTGCCAGATCAGCAACGTCATTTTCATATTCGCCATTTGAAGGGGCGAATATCAATCCAGATTCACTTAAATTTACGGCATCGACATTGATAATCCATTACGTGCGCGCGATTCCGGAGAACATTGCTGACTCAGAAATGTTTAAAATGGTTCGTAAAGCGATGAAAGCACAAGGTTGCCAGCGTGCAGTAATTGTGGCACATAATGCCACATTTGATCAGGGTTTTACACGCTGCCATTAAACGTATTCATCGCTAAAACGATCCGTTCCACCCTTTGCACGTTTGATACCGCAACCCTTGCCGGGTTTATGCTACGGACAAACCGTATCAGTCAAAGCTGCCAAATGGCAAATATTGCTTTTGATGGCAAACAAGCACCCGCACTTTTGCGATACGGAAAACAACTGAATTATTCCTGCCAAATGGTTAATCGTCTCAAAAGATCCGGCGGCTTCCTACCACAAGCAGTTGAAAAGCAGAATAATTTGTAAAATAAAACCCAGCTTTCGCTGGGTTTTCTTTTTATAATCTTTTCGATTATTCAGCAACAACGTTGATAGTTACTACTGCATTCACTTCTGATAAGCGACTTTTAACTTCGTGTTCGCCAGTGCATGTAATGGACCTTCGCCTAAACGTGTACTTCAGCTTTCACTCATTTCAACACCTGCGGCAGTTAATGCATCAGCGATGTCTTTAGCAGAGATTGAACCGAATAAACGACCATCATCACCTGCAGTTGCAGAAACTGCTAGCAGCTAATGCACTTAATTGTGCCGCGCGAGCTTGTGCTTTTGCTAATGCTTCAGCCGCTTTTGCTTTCTAATTCTGCACGACGAGCTTCGAAGTGAGCGATATTCGCTGCAGTTGCTGCATAACTGCTTTACTTGATTAGCAGTTACGTGCAAAACCTGCTTTTACTTCAACTTGTGAGCCCACACCACCAAGGTGAGCAACTTTGTTCAATAAAATAACTTGCATTGTTCTTACTCTTCTTAGTGATTGTGTGTATCAGAATAAGGTACAACGCTAGGTAACGAGCGCGTTTGATTGCGCGTAGCACTGGCGTTGGTACTTCGCACGAGTACCAGTATTACGGCTAGGAAACAATCTGCTGTTTTCAGAAATGTAGTTCTTTAATGTAGCGATATCTCTGTAATCGATTTCAACAACATTTTCCGCTGTGAAACGGCAGAACTTACGACGACGGAAATAACGTGCCATTTGGCTTCTCCCTGATTCTATAAATTCAACATGTTCGGCGTGTAAACTAACTGGTTCAAACCATGATAATCTTTGTGAGTGCGGGAGAAATCCAATAACGCTCACTACTGCTCGAGCTTTTTATTTGTTGGGTTATTAAACCAAATTGATTGCCATTTAAAATCACTTGGATTTTACATCACGCTTGACGTTCTAAATTTACTTTCAATTTGTGTTGAACGACGTTCAATCCAAAAACTTGTAACTTGGAATACCTAGCGGGCTTTTGGCTTTTGTTTAACTCACTGAGCAAACTATACCGCTCAGAATTAAAACGATTTTCAATCGGCAAATTACTCGCCTGCTTCTTCTACTACAACTGCTTCAGCAGCTTTGTTTCTTTTAGCTTTCACCATAGGTGAAGCTTCAGTTACTGCAGTTTTAGTACGAACAACTGTTAGCAAGAACGGCATCGTTGTAACGGAAGTTAGTTTTTAACTCATCGATTACACTTTGTGGTGCTTCGTATCTAACAAGCATATAGTGTGCTTTTGTGAAGTTTGCTGATTGGGTATGCTAATCGACGACGACCCCAATCTTCTAAGCGATGAACTTTGACCGCCAGCTTCTTTTAACAGATGCTGTGTAACGCCTCAATCATTGCTGGTACTTGTTCGCCGGTCCGATGAACCATAAAAACGATTTTCGCAGTGACGCATTGACTATCCTGACGGGTTAGCAGCCTCCAACGTTAGCCAGTCACCAGCTTGTGGAAGCAAGGATTAAAACAAATGTGACTGAACACGCAAATTATACAGACTATCTGACATTTCGCAAGTTATTTTTAACCATAATTGCAGACAAGCGGGTCAAATTTGGAAAAGATTTACAAATGAATCTTTGCTAGGTGTTTTATAGAAATATAGTAGACTTACGCAATCGTTTGCTTGAAACTTATTTCAAGGAAATTCAAATGAATATTTTAATTATTGGCAATGGTGGTCGAGAGCATGCTTTAGCGGGAAAGTCCGCCAATCTTCCTTAGACAAAGCTGTTGCGCCAGGAAATGCAGGAACGGCACAAGAAAACGGGGTTGAAAATGTTGCTATTTCCGCCATCGACATACCTCCGCACTAGCTGAATTTGCAAAGCCAACCAAATCGGCTTAACCATTGTTGGGCCTGAAGCGCCATTAGTTAGTAGGCGCGTTGATGCTTTCCGTGCCAATGGATTAAAAATTTTTGGCCCAACCCGTTGCTGCCCAATTAGAAGGTTCAAAAGCGTTTACTAAAGATTTCCTTGCTCGTCACCAAATTCCAACCGCTGAATATCAAAACTTTACTGAAGTTGAGCCAGCTTTAGCCTACTTAAAAGAAAAAAGGCGCCAATTGTGATTAAGGCGATGATGGTTTGAAGGCGGCAGGTAAAGGGGTTATCGTTGCGATGACTCAGCAGAAGCTGAAGAAGCGGTTAAAGATATGCTGTCAGGAAATGCCTTTGGCGATGCGGGTAGCCGTGCTTGTCATTGAGGAATTTTAGATGGTGAAGAAGCCAGCTTTTATCGTATGGTCGATGGAAAACACGCTGAACCGATGGCAACCAGTCAAGACCACAAGCGTGTAGGCGAAGCGATAGAGGGTTAAATACTGGCGGTATGGGCGCTTACTCCCCTGCACCTCAGAAGTCACTGCTGAAATTCATCAACGCGTGATGGATGAAATTATCTCACCTAACGGTGAATGGCATGGCATCAGAAGGTATCCTATACCGGTTTCTGATGCAGGCTTAATGATTATGCCAAACGGACAACCCAAAGTGATTGAATTAACCGCCGATTCGGTGATCCGAAACCCAACTAATTATGATGCGATTAGCATCTGACTGAGTTGAACTTTGCTTAGCTGCATGCGATGGAAAACTTGATAGCGTTAAATCAACTTTGGTAGAACAAGCTGCATTAGGCATTGTGCTTGCAGCAGAAGGCTATCCAGGCGATTATCGTAAGCATGATGAAATTTCAGGCATTCCACAAACACCAAACGCAAATCAAAAAGTGTTCTTAGCAGGTGTAGAAGAAAAGGCCGGGAAATTATTAACCAATGGCGGGCGCGTGTTATGTGCAACTGCATTAGGTAATTCGGTTTTTGAAGCGCAACAATCTGCACTTGCGCTTGCAGAACAAATTCAATGGACTGGGCGTTTTTATCGTCGATATTGGCTATCGCGCGATTGCCCGCGAAAAAGCCTAATCCCTAACGCAAGCTGGTCATGCTATTTGCAAAACCAATGAGAAAATGACCGCTTGTTTATTTTAATTTTATGCTTTCAATTGTTTTTGAAGCTTAGTCCAGTTATAGAAACCGTAAATAGAATTCACTAAATAGGCAATATACATCACTCTCATCGCAGGATTCTCTTCCCACCATAATAAGATTGATAACACATTCAGTACGATCCACAACAACCACTGCTCACGATAACGCAAAATCATCAACAATTGTGCAGCACAAGTGGTAATGGTTGTACTCCATCTAACTGAAGTTGAGCCTCGCCTGCTGCTTTAATGCTCTCAATAAATACTAAGGTAAATACTGCAAGGTTCACTAACAATATTACCCAACCTTTAAAATCCAGTGCTTTAGCAACAACTTCTTCACTGCCCGCATTATCTTTTTGCATATTGGCTTCCATAAGAAATAGCTAATACAAATCAGCCGGCAACAAATATAAAGCACGCTATTCATTTCTAATATAATTTTGGTGCTGTCAAGAAATAAGTATATAAGATCAAACCGAAGAAATAGCTACTAATCTTCCTTTACTGACTAACACTACACAAATAGTGCCGGTAATACCAGAAATCGTATCTAACAAGTGCTGAAGTTTGTATCAGCAACCAAAAGTTGCGCACCAACACAAAAACTAAGAGTAAAACTTCGAATGGTTTCAAACCAGACAGCTCTTGGCGGATAAAATCTGAAAGTGCTTGTTTATTCATTCATTCCTCCAGAATGTAGTTAATTTTTGGCTATTCTACGCTTTACCTAGCTAAAAATGTAAAGCATAAATAATATATTTGATGATAATCCGCCTGAAAACCTAAAAACGCATTTGCTTTTACAATATGAATTTAACCTAATTCAGCATTAAAAACAAGCGGTTGAATTTCTTGCAAATGCAGAATCTACACCGCTTGTGCTCGCCAAGCGCCTGATTGCTTTTGCCATTTATATCTAAAATTTTTAGAATCCTGTCCTTATTTCCATGACTATTGAGAATTTTTGCATGTCTGACAAACGATATGGTGCGTGATGGAAATCACCGTTTTAAAAAGATCCTGAGCCTGTTCAACTGCGCCCCTGGTATGTATACCGACACCACCTGTCCTAACCACCTCGGACAAGAAGTTATTGATAATAGTGTGGACGAAGCCCTCTGGCTATGCCTCTCATATTGATGTGATTTACATGCCGATAATTCATTAGAAGTGATTGATAACGGACGAGGCATGCCGGTTGATATTCACCTACCGAAAAATTTCAGGTGGAGCTGATTCAACTAAGCTACACGCTGGCGGTAAATCTCAAATAAAACTACACTTTCTCTGGTTTACATGGCGTAGGGATTTCTGTTGTAAATGCACTTTCACAACGTGTTGAAATCAAAATTAAACGCCATGGAGAAATCTATGCGATTGCCTTTGAAAAATGGCGTAAAAGTGGAAGAACTCAGTGTTATTGGCAGCTGCCCGAAAACAAACTGAACTACCGTCCGTTTTTATCCAAATCCAAAAATACTTGATAGCCTCATTGCTCGGTAAGTCACGTCTTCGTCATTTATTACGTGCTAGCGGTATTATGTCCAAAAATTGACGATTCGTTTTATCGATCATATGAACAATAATGAAGAAACTTGGTACTACGAAGATGGATTATCTGACTATCTTCTGAAGCCTTAAAAGAGTCTGAATCACTCCCCTCAACCCACCTCTTTTTATTGGCGATGTTGTTTGGCGAAACTGAAGTGGTAAGTTGGGCGTTAACTTGTTACCTGAAGGCGGAGAATTATTAGCAGAAAGCTATGTCAACTTAATTCCAACTTCACAAGGTGGCACCCATGTAAACGGTCTGCGAAATGGTTTATTTAAAAGCTATGGTAGAGTTTTTGCAATATTCATAATTTACTCCTCAAAAGGTGAAATTAACCGCAGAAGATGTGGAATCGCAGTTTATGTGCTTTCTTTAAAAATTCAAGAGCCACAATTTGCCGGCCAAAAACCAAAGAGCGCTTATCTTCCGCCATGCTTCAAGCATGTTGATAGCGTGATTAAAGATGCCTTTAGCTTATGGCTTTAACTCAAAATGTTCAGGTTGGTAAAACTTAGCTGAGATGGCAATTAGCTCGGCGCAAAGCCGCCACGTGCTGCGTGATGTGGTACGTACAAAACTGGTCAGTGGCCCAGCTACCAGGTAAATAGCAGATTGTCTTCACAAGATTTTAACCTGAACTGAAGCTTTTCTTAGTGGAAGGATTCTGCAGGTGGTTCTGCAAACACACGTGATAAAGAATTCAGCGATTTTCGCCACTACGCGGTAAAATTCTAAATACTTGGAGGTTTCTTCTGATCAAGTCTTAGCTTCACAAGAAGTGCATGATATTGCAATTGCACTGGTATTGACCCCGATAGTGATAATTTGAAGAGCGCTACGGTAAATCGTATTCTAGCCGTATGGAGCCGATTCTGACGGTTTTACATATTGCCACCTTATTATGCTGCACCTTTTACGCCACTTCCCGCAATTAGTAAAAGATGGGCACGCCGATGTTGCAATGCCACCCACTTCATCGTATTGATGTGGGTAAAGACCAAGTCCACTATGCTTTAGGATGAAGCCGAAAAAGAGGCTATTTTACACCGTTTGGCAAGCAAAAAGCCAAACTAAACGTACAACGCTTTAAAGGGTTGGGCGAAATGAATCCAAGCCAATTGGTGAAAACGACCATGGATCCAAGTACGCGCCGCTTAGTTCAACTGACATTAGATGAGGGCGATGAGTAAACACCTTCAACCTTTGGAAATTATGGATATGATGTTAGTGAAAAACTGCTCTGAAGACGTGTGATGGCTACAAGAACGTGGTAATGAAGCAGATGTAATGGTTGATCATAGAGGCAAGATGAATAATCTTGCTTTTTCTTATTTTTGTTTTGAATAAATTCACGAATTTTTAAAAATTTTGTGAATCTTGTCACAAATTTATAACTATTCTTATTTAGATTGCCTGATTTATGCAGATACTGCCATTGAGCTTATTTTTGTGGAGGCTCTTATGACAACCAATGCACCCAACTAACAACTCAAATTTTCGCAATAACCTCATTTTTATTGCCGATGTTGTTCTCTTTATCTTATTAAAAGTTTTACCTTTTTACGCTCGAAGTCAATAAAGGGCTTGCACTTTTATTGGTTTTGTTGCAGTACTTTGCCAACTGAAGCACTACATGTAACTGTAACTGCCCTTCTAATTCCATTATTGGCAATTGGATTTGGGATTAGTGAACCAAACAAGCGCTTTATTGCTTTTTGCTGACCCAACCATTTTCCTCTTCTTTGGGGATTTGCTCTCGCTACTGCATTGCATATTCAAAAATTAGATAGACTCATTGCCAACAAAATTATGGCGCTTTCTAAAAGGCAAATTATCTGTTGCTGTGCTCTATTTATTCGGTGTAACTGCATTTCTCTCAATGTGGATGAGTAACACGCAACTGCGGCAATGATGTTACCTTTAGCAATGGGGATTTTAAGTAAATTAGATCGTGATGCACATCATAACACCTATGTTTTTGTGTTATTAGGGATTGCTTATAGCGCAAGTATTGGTGGAATGGGAACGCTTGTAGAGTCCGCCAAATGCTATCGTGGCATCTCAATTACACCTCACATTTGCTGATTGATGAAATACGGTTTACCTATTATGCTCATTTTTGATGCCATTGATGGTAGGCACACTTTTATGTCGTCTTTTAAACCGAAATTTAATATCTCTTTTGATCAACAATTTGAAAAATTGAGCTTAACCGCCAACGTGTATTAACTTTAGTTATTTTCTTATTCACAGCATTATTCTGGGGTATTCAGCTCTCAACTTTAATCCATGGATTTCTGAATTATTAGGTATTTGGTAAAATCGGTAGTTTCGATAGTATCGTCGCATTAACCGCTGCGGCTGTCGTTTGTATTACTGCGTGGTATCTTGGCAACAAGTACAAGAAGGTACTGAATGGGGTGTGTTATTCCTATTCGGTGGTGGCTTGACTTTAAGTGAAGTACTTGGACAAACTGGCGCGAGTAAAATCATGGCTGATGGTATTGCTAAGTTTAATTGAAGGTGGTCACTTCTATGTGATTGGCTTAATTGTCGCAACCTTCATCATCTTCTTAACCGAGTTTACTTCAACACGGCAAGTGCTGCATTATTAGTGCCAATCTTTATTTCGATTGCTCACACTCAATATGCCACCGCCAGGTTTAGCATCTGATTATCGGTTTAGGGCGCATCTTGTGCCTTTATGTTACCAGTTGCAACACCACCGAATGCAATCGTATTTGGTACCGGTGAAATTAAACAACAGAAATGGTTAAAGCAGGTTTCTGGCAAACATTATCTGTATTCTTGTGATTGCAACTATCGGCTATCTCTTCTGGCTAGACTAATTTTGCAAAAACAGTTCGCAAATTTAACTGTTGAACATCCCTTGCTTGATGACTATCTGTCATTCAAGCAAGGGATGCTTGATTCAACGCAATGATTTAGATAAAATTTATACAAAAATGTGTTTTTGTTCATACTTTACGCTATCTGATATTTCCTCGCGTGATTTTTGTTATAGTAAAAATCTTCTAATATACCCTAAGGATGATTATGTCTGAGCAAATACACGACAACACTCACTAAGGCTTAAAAATTATCGCAACACGACAATTTTTATTTTTGATGTGATTTTATTTTTCACATTATTAGCTTTTTACCTTTCGATCCTGCGCCGAATAAAGCCTTAGCGCTACTTGCCTTTTGTTGCCGTACTTTAGCTCACAGAAGCTTTACACGTTACTATTACCGCCCTTTTTATTCTGTACTGTCTATTTTGTATTAGGCTTAGTTGATTCTAAACGAGCATTGGTTGCTTTTTGCTGATCCCACCATTTTCCTCTCTCTTTGAGGGCTTTTGATTGCAACCGCATTGCATATTCAAAAATTGATAAACTGATTGCCAATAAAATCATGGTGCTTGCCAAAGGTAATCTATTTGTTGCCGTGCTTTATCTCTTCTTGTTACCGCCGTGCTTTCAATGTGGATGCAGTAATACGGCAACAGCTGCAATGATGTTACCGCCTCACTCGGTTTATTAAGTAACCTAGATAAAGAAAAAGACCACGACACCTTTGCATTTTTGTCATCTTAGGCATTGCATATAGCGCAGGTTTAGGTGGAATGGGCACATTAGTTGGCAGCCTCCGAATGCGATTGCCGCCTCTCAATTAGGCATTGACTTTTGCAGAATGGCTTTACTATGGCTCTACCAATGGTTGTCTTATTATTACCAGCAACTTTAGCTGTACTTTATTTCAACTTCCGCCTGAAAATTTAATTCAAGCTTTGAATATGTAGCAGAAAATATCCAGCTTGATCGCAAACGCTACTACCACATTAGGCATCTTTTTAGTCATTGCTCCTGTGCTGGGCTTTTGGTGACCAAGTATAACTTCATCTCGCCTTTTACTCGGTTTAAAAGAAAAATAGGTAGCTTTTGATAGCCTTGTTGCAATGATTGCAGCCTTAGCACTTTGTGCAACTCGCGTAACCACTTGGAAACAATTACGAGAAGGCACTGAATGGCGTATTATTCTTATTTCGGTGGTGGTCTCACACTTAGTTATGTGCTTAGCCACACTGGTGCAAGCAAAATTATGGCAGAAGGCATCGTAGAACTGATCGAAGGTAAACACTACTACATTATTTGCTTAATTATTGCTGCTTTTATCTGTGTCTTAACAGAATTTACTTTCAATACCGCTAGTGCAGCACTGTTAGTGCCAATCTTCATCTCTATTGCGCAATCACTTCAAATTGATCCTCGCGCCTTTGCATTGATTATTGGTTTCGGAGCATCTTGTGCCTTTATGATGCCGGTTGGTACACCACCAAACGCCATTGCATTTTAGTACTGGCATCAGGACCCAACGGATATGCCCTGCCTTATAAAATCAGCTTAGCTCTGTATCATAACGCTTTATTAATTGGCTATTTTGTTTGGTTAAAATAGTTTAGAAATAAAGAACAGAAGGTGCTGAAAGCTGCCCTTTGCATTTTGAAAATGTGACCGCTTGTTAGCGCTTACTTCCCACCAAATCAATGCCCATTTTGTTTTAGTATGTTTAATCGGCTCACCTTTTTCTATTTTAGTCTTGATAAAAGGTGCAGCCAATTTTCTCTTCTTCTTCCAGTTAATGCCCCTAAAGAAAACTCGACTGAAGCAAGCAAATCTCTCAAAACTCTCACCTAAAAATCGCCCTGAATCTGATTCAATAAAATTCACATTCGCTAAAAATACCTTTGTGATACAGTCTATTTACCAAATAAATATAGGTTGGAAAACCCCAATCATCTCGCCCGATAGCCTCTAAAAATGGCTTCATCTAAAAATGGGGGTGCGTCACAGAAGTTAGATAAACACGTCGCTTTAGCACAGAGTTTTCAATCATATCATCAAGATCATCGACTAAAAGTAGAACGAAGCCAACACAACATCTACTACTGGCACTTCAGCCCAATCATCTGACCATGAATAGTGCAATGGTGTAATATTCGATAAATTCAGCTGTTGCTGGAATTTACTAAGCTGAGCCAGCATTCCTTCACTGTAATCTAGTGCATACGGCACGACATTGTTGCGCGAGTGGCAGCGCAAAAGTTCCCGGCCCGCAACCAATATCTAATACGGTTCTTATCCTCACCAATGCATATCTAATAATGTTTGATTATAACGTATTCTGGCTTGCCCACTAAATTTTCAGCCATCTTCGCAGCTTTTTATCCCATTTAGTTGCGGCAAATTTAAAGCGATTGCAGGCTCTTAAATGCCTGATAAAGCTCATTAAAATCAATTTGCTGAATTGTCATCTCGTTCTCCTTTTCTTTTATACTACGTCAGATAAAACAAGGCATTAGATAATGCGCCTTGTTTTAGCATTTGTCGATAACCAAACCTTCCGGATTAACGAGCACGGAAAATACGCGTGCTTTTACTTGAAATCGTATGGGGTCATTTCTACTGTCACTTTATCGCCAGTTAAAATACGAATATAGTTTTTACGCATTTTTCCTGAAATGTGCGCAGTTACCACATGACTCATTTTCTAATTCCACACGGAACATGGTGTTAGGTAAGGTTTCTAAAATTGTGCCTCATGTTCAATGCAATCTTCTTTAGCCATTTATGCTCTATAAGTCTATCAATAAGTTTTAAAAACGGGGGATATTATACTCTGATGCGACTAAATTACAATCATTTCCGGATTATACAAACCGATGGATGACGATGAAAGCGTTGCGCTTGACCTGGTTTGATTCTACTGTTTGGCGAACAGGCGTATGAATGACACCTTCGTCTTGGGGAACAAATAACAGACGACACTCACAACAACCCGCCGACTAAAAACCAGAATAATCAATTCACCACAAAGTTGGCGAAACATTGCCCTGATTTTATCATTCGTATTTTTAATATATTGCGAACTCAAAAGTAACACGTAAAAATCCCGCCAATTCAGATTTCACTAACACCGGTTCTACAATTTGTTGGGTATCAGAATTCAGTAAACTCTGTTTCAGCTCCAAGGCATTTTGACTTTGTGCTATTAGCTGACCTGAAGGCGAATAGAGATTTGCATCTAAAATAAAATCTTCTTGCGCAAAGCTGTCTTAATGCCGCATTAAGCTCCTCTGTTTTCGTATTTTTGGCTAACATCAATGCAAACAAATTTTGCCTGCTGACGAACCAACACATGCGATAAACTTGATACTTGGCTCATACTAGAGAGCTGAGAGCCGATTCTAAAACTGTTTCACGCCATTGAGGATTACCCCAACCACTGCGACACTAAAAGCCCCAAAATAAACAGCACTAACAGTACTTTTTATCAATTTTTCACGGAAAGGTACATAAAGAATTGCGAATACCGAACTGATAATAGATAATTTGGCATCATTATCTATAAAAGAGAACGTTATGTCAAACACTGTCTTGCTTTTACGCTCGCCAACTTAATGACGACCAATGCACACAATCATACAACAGCCATGCTCAACTCATTAAACGAACAGACTATTTAGGTTATCAACTCTGCCTTTTCTCAGTAGTGAGCAACCTGCTCGTAGCTTTGCGCGCATTGGCTGCAGAATATCAAGCTGACATTGCCGATCTTGATATTGTCGCGCGTTTGGCCAACCTGGGTTATTAGTGATGGATATGGATTCCACTGCAATTAAAATTGAGTGTATTGATGAAATTGCCAAATTAGCAGGAACAGGTGAAGTAGTTTCAGCGATTATCGCTAGCGCTATGCGTGGTGAGCTAGATTTTGAGCAAAGCTCGCGCAAACGTGTCGGCACGCTCAAAGATGCGCCAGAGCGTATTTTGCAAAATCGTGCGAGAAAAATCTACCGCTTATGGATGGCTTTGAAGAGATGGTTCGCGTGCTCAAACAACATCACTGAAGTTAGCAATTGCATCAGGCGGATTCGATTATTTTGCGGATTATCTCAAAGAACGCTATCAGCTTGACTTTGCCGCAGCCAACCAACTAGAAATTATTGACGCAAACTAACAGGAAATGTCTTGAAAAGTGGTCGATGCGCAATATAAAAGCTAACACCTTAGCCCAACTCAAATCGCAATATGCAATCAGTGAACAACAAACTGTTGCTATTGGAGATGGGGGCCACGACTTATTGATGATCCACGATGCCGCACTTGGCGTAGCACTACACGCCAAACCAAAAGTGCAAGAACAAGCCAAATTTGTGATAAACTTTGCAGACTTAACTGCATTATGCGTATTGCTTAATGCAAACAGATTTATTCAATGCTTAAAGGAGTAACCTGCGCCATCTTTTGATATCGTTTCTGAAATTACGCTGCATGAAGTTCGCAACGCAGTAGAAAAATGCGAACCGCGTATTAACCACTCGCCACGATTTCCGTGGTGTGGAAGCTGTCATCGAACTTAATGAAAACGAAACTATTAAAATCACTCACCGAATCAGACTTTCAACTTGAACAACTGATCGAAATTTTGAATCGGCTCATGTTAAACGTGGCATTGAGCATAGCCTCAGTTGGATATTCCAAGTGAATCTGAACACTCACTGGGAAAAACTTTATTCTAAAGAGATTAAGCTCAAGCAAGGGATTGAAACAGAAATGGCGAAGAAAAATCACGAAACTGATTAAAGATGCTAAATTAAAGGTACAAACCCAAATTCAAGGTGAGCAAGTGTGTAACAGGTAAATCACGCGATGACTTACAAGCAGCAATTCAACTAGTTAAAGGCGCGGGAACTAGGTCAACCGTTCCAATTTAACAACTTCCAGACTAGTTCACAAGCGGTCTGATTTTGCCAACATTTTGCAAAAATTCACGAAATCCGACCGCTATATAAAACAAAAAGGAGAACGACGATGAGTAATGAAAATAAAAAGTTGGTTTAGCCTTTAGAAAATACTGATCAATTCTGTGAAGAACTTTGTGAATTCGCGGCGCGTGCCGGTTGTGTGCCTGTTGTTAAATTTGATCCTGAGCGTGATGAAAAACAAGATAACGAAGCTATTAGAGCAGAAAAATAAACATAAGACTAACAAGCACTTTTTATTTCGATTGAAAAATGCTTTTATAACAAAAACGGAAGCCGAGTACATGAGGCTTCCGCTTTTTATTTTTGATGCTTTTCTAGTTCAAATTACATTTTGTAGGAATTTCAACACCAGATGAAAGCACGTCTTGAATATCTGATTTTAAGACATCTGGCTTTTTGGTCCATAAATCGCTTGGATACCAGACCCTTTCACGATAAAGCCTATTGCGCCTGCTTGTTTCAGCTTGCTTCATCACCGACTAACTCTGGATTTGTGCGGTGATACGCACAAACGTGTCATACGAGCATCAACATCTGCGACGTATTATTGTCCACCAAGTGTTGATGATTTGAATAACTTGCGTGCTAGCATTCGCCACTTTTGCTCATCACCAGAAGCTTCATCTGAACCTTGCATCATAGTTACCATTACGGCCTGCTGTGCAAGTTAAATTTCAATCATAAAGTTCGCGATAAAGAACATGGCAACGGCAACAGGATAGATACCCAAATAAAGTTGATCGACATCCATACCAATACCTGGCTTTAATCGCCATTGGTGTACGCGTTAAGAACTCAATGTTACCGAATGAATGCACACGTAAGTCCACACATATATCTGCCATGGCAAAAGCACAACCTTGTACTAAGGCATAAAACAATATAAAGCGGTAATGCGACAAAACACAAACATATATTCAATTAGTTTCGTTACGCCTGTTAAGAACACCGCAAGTGCTGATGAAAGGAAAAATCCCTTTATAGAGTCTGTCTGCATCTACGTTGATATACATCGCAAGAGTCAAGCCCATTAAGATACCGCTTGAACCAACTATTTGCCCTACTTTTGAATCGAGCTGGTGTTACTGTTGAAAGTAACTCGTTATATTGGGGTTACATTACCCGCATCTTTCAAGTTAATTAAGTCAGAAATCCATGTCGAAGTTTGTAGTGGGTCTTGACCAAAGACTTGTTTACCTTGTTGTGCAAATCGGTTAAGAACTCATAAGTACCACCCCAATGAAGTGTAGTTCATTGAATAGTCAACATATGGTGTAAACCAAATGGAAGCAATAGACGCTCTAGTACCGTAAACAAATGGTGCTAAAATTGGCGCAGAACCTGAGTTCGCAATCCATTGACCAAAAGTGGTTAATACCGGTTTGAACTAAAGGCCAGAATAGCGATAAGATAATCGCCACTAATACGGAACGATAAATCACGACGAAGGAACGGAAACGTTTACCATTGGGAAGAATGTCAGTACTTCAGGTAATTTACGGAAAATTGTAGTAGCGGTTGAAAGTTGTTGCTCCCACAAAACCCGCGCATAATCACACAACGAACACGCCCATATTTAACGCTGGTTGTCCAAGCATATTCACAGTAATGTGCAACGGGAATTTCTCCTGCAACATGGTACTTACGTGAGCATTTGGATTTGGCTTAGCATCTCAAGCTTCACACCGAGTTACCGGTAATTAAGTTAATTAAAATGAAAGCCAAGCCCGCTGCAAATGCGCCACCTGCACGCCCATTTGCCCAGCTACTTCACCCAAATCGCTAACGCAAACTAACAGATGGAGGTTACCGATAATCCCCAAACCAATTTGGGCGATAATGTTTCCGACACGTGCTAGCCATTCAGCATCGCTAATCAAAGGCAGTGAGTTACCAATACTCACCATTAAACCCGCAGCTGGCATCACGGGCAATTACAACCATTAGGCATTTACCGAATTTTGCCAAAACTCAAAAACTGAGCATCTTTTCATATCAATTCTCCTACAAGATGAGATCTCACTTTCTACGCCAAATGGTCGGAAACAATCGGTTTATTTTTGCCATTATAACCTGACTGGATAAAACCCTTTTGCTTGGCTTTATATATAATCTAATCGCTTTTCTGGACTCGCGGCCTTTCCAGCCATCAATCGCTTTCTACAGTGATGCCGAAGCTATCCTTCTGCGCTCTGCCATTTCAAACGTGTATCGGGTCAGCCTCAAGGATTTGAATCGCTGATAAGCTTTTGCTGATCGCTTATTGCATCTGTATTGAAATCATCAGAATTTTTAAGATTCGCACTTTGACTTCGCTCTCCAAATATAACGAACACTATTTCGAGTTGGTTTTCCCATCGCTAAATTTGGCAAATTGATATGGCAAGAATAACATTCAATTAACTCGTCCTTGATACTCTACCGTCAAAACCAATGGATTTTACGCGAGAGAATCGAGTCAAGACGTTGATGTTGGCCACACACAAACGCGCGCATCGATATCACAACGGGCAAACGCGCGTTAAAACGCAATGCCCTCATCATATTTTATATCGTAACCACATGCGAATTGCTCCAAAAAGCGAGTATTTCTGTGCAACGCGTTGATTGATTTTATTTAACAGAATGACACCAGGCAGTTATCTTGCTTTAACGCTGGCGAAAAGCAGGAGACGACATCAATTGACCAATCCTCTTGTAAGGCAATGATGTCATAACCCTTTTCGTCATTACGAAGTCCTCAGCAATAGAATCCTTCGAGTCCGCTTGGTTAGCTTCTAAACCAAGCGTACATTCCAGGGTGGGTGAAGCTTTCACTGCTTTCCCTTAGCCCTCACAATGCCAAATGTCTGCATTATATTGAGCGATCGTGCGGTCAGATGAGAAGAAGCCCGCTTTTGCGATATATTTTGAACGACCTTCTCATTCCAACTATCTTGATCTTCATAATCGGCTAAGATTTGTCTTTCTTTCTGCTTCGAACATAAGCATTAAAGTCAATTAACGTCATAAACCAGTCTTTATTCAATAATTCGTTATAAAGACGTTCTAAACGTGTTTTATTACCTAATTTCACTACTGCAGGATCTAGAACAACCCACCGCTCTTTTAATATCTTTGTCGCTTATAATACCTTTTGAAACATAACCTGATGTCTCAAAGTCTCAATGCTTTCTGAATCTTTACCGAATGGCTAGATATTTTCAGCACCGGCTAATTCTGCACCTAACACACCCATCCATTGTGCCTATGTTAATGCGCCATCCAGCATAAATTTCACATTCTGTACCAGAAGCTTCTTTAGAGGCAAGTGATTTGTTCTGAAAATATCAGTTGCTGGAATGAGTTTTTCCGCCACACTCACATTATAGTTTTCCACCAAATGGACGTTTAAATATTTGTTCACTTCCAGGATCATTATTGATTAACTCAGATAAAACAAAGAATTAAGTGAATACTATCCTGTGCGAAATCACATAAGCAGGCGCAGCTTTTCCGCCAAAAATCACCGTAATTTTTACGTTTTTGGTAATTTTACCTGCTTTTTAATTTTCTAAGTATTTATGAATCACATAGCGCATTCATTTGTTGGCGTTTATATTCATGGAAACGCTTAATTTAGGTATCAATGATTGAGTTTTCATCTAACTCAATACCTTTATTTTCTTTAAGGTACGCTTTTTAGTGCTAATTTGTTTTCAAAACTTAATTTTCGCTAATTGCTGATGAACCTTTTATCATCTTTAAAGGCTAACAATTTCTAATTTCGTTGCATCATGCAAATACTCATCACCAATCAATTTTAATGTAAGTTGCCAATGCTTGGTTAGAAAACTCTAACCAACGACGGAAGGTTGCGCCGTTTGTCTTATTATTGAATTTTTCAGGATACAACGCATAGAACGCTTTAAGTTCTGAATCAAAATCTCCGTATGTAACGCAGCAACACCATTCACAGAATTTGAAAAGTGAATATCCATATGCGCTATATGCACACGTTTTTGCTTTATCAATAATTTGTAATGTTGATCTTATATTCTGCACGCACTAATTCTATCTAATTTTTAATGATCACCACTAAAATGCGGCACCACTTCATCTAGATAATCAAGCGGGCCATTTTTCTAATGCTTCAGCTAAAATGGTAAGGGTTGGTATAGCCCTAATTATATTACGTGTACAATTCTCAACCGCTTCTGCAAATTTAATCTGATGTTTTTCCGTTAATAAACGAATCAATTCAGGAATCACCATTGAAGGGTGAGTATCATTGATCCGTCATACGCATAATCGGCTAAATCATGTAAATTACTTCCGCGCGCAATAGCTTCATCAATTAATAATTGTGCCGTATTTGATACCATGAAGTATTGTTGATAAATACGCAGTAATTCGCCATTTTTATCTGAATCATCTGCAAAAGGAATAAAGTCAGGTTTTCTTCAATCGCAGTTTTATCAAACTCGATACCCTTTTAATCAGTTTAGAATTCACTGATTGAATATCAAATAAATTGAGATAGTTTTTCGTTTCTTTCTTTATAACCTAAAATATCAATGCGATTCAGTTTTAGAGGTTAACGTAAATTTCTTAAATGGCACCTCATAGCTAATATCCGTTGGAATTAACCAAGAGTTATCTTCAATCCAATCATTAGGTTCAGTATGTTGTTCATTCTTTTTAAAGACCTGTTTGAACAAACCATAATGATAATTTAAACCTACCCTTCCGCATTTAAGCCAAGCGTAGACATTGAATCAATAAAGCAAGAAGCTAAACGCCCTAAAACCACTATTACCTAAAGACGGTTCTGGCTCAATATCTTCAATATGGCTTAATGATTTACCTGCACTTTCTAATTCTGCCTGATATCTTGATACACACCAAGATTAATCAGGTTATTAGAAAGTAATTTACCAATTAAGAATTCTGCAGAAATATAATAAACCTTACGTTTACCTGTGTTTTTAGGTTTATCTGCTGAGAGTGTTTTTACGTAATTTAATAATTGAATATAAGCTTTATCGCTTAATTGTTCAAGCGATTTATTGGTTTCGTAGCAAATGTACTCAAATTTCATCATTATAAGTTTTTCCTAATTCGCAACGCTGATATAACGTGGTCATGCAAAAAGTCTTTTTATCTTGTTAACAGATTGCTGCATTCTCCATTGCCAGTTTCCACCAATCGTTGACAGGAACGTTCATTCTTGAACTCGCAGGCAAAATCTAAAACATCTTTGCATTGTGGCAACTGCAGTAGTGCTAACCGTTGCAAAGAGTTGACGAACTCGTCGCTTGGCAAATCGATCTTTATCCTCACGGCGGTGCGTATAACTCATTGATATTGCTGCCAGTCGTTCAGTTGCTTCGTTATACCAACCATTAGTCACGTCGTTATCAAGCGTGTGCCTGTGTTAAACAATAATGGAATGCGGATGCAACAATGACGGGCTATCTAAACTTTTTCTGGCTAACATCTTCTTCAAAGCCAAATTGCAGGAATCTTCATGCCTGGGTAATCTATAATCTGCAAGCAGTTTTCAGCCATATCACCAATATTACCAAATCTTCGGCAATAATCGGTAACTCCTAGTTGCTCTTTAACAGCTTTAAATAAGTCATACACCTCAGTGGCTACGCCAGCCACCATCTTTAGCAACCCCGCTTTTCCATCTACCTGCCAATAATCAGAGAAACCTTTGAAATGGTCAGATACGCAGTACATCATAAAATGAAGCCATCGTCAGCGTGAATCCACCAAGCGTAGCCTTGTTTTTATGCTCTTCCCAATCGTAAAGCGGGTTGCCCCAAAGCTGTCCGGTTGCACTGAATTGATCCGCTGGAACTGCAACAACAAGCGGATTGCGTTCTTCATCTAATTGAAGAGTTCTGGTTTTCGTCCAAACCTCTACGCCATCTGCAGCCACGCAAATCGGCATATCACCGACGATCCGAATGCCTTTTGATTTGCGTACTTTAATTCAGCCATTGCTTCCAGAAGAAGAAATATTGCGTCACTCTTTAAAGTAGTGAATTTGCTCCACCTCAGCATGCTGCGATATTTCTTCCACGCACTTTCTGGATCACGAGCCACAACTTTACTCATCCCATTTTTGCACAATGCTTGATTACCGAAATGCTCTTTTAATTGCCATAAATTCAGCAAAATCGTCTCAACCACAAGTGGTTGTCTCAAAATTTTGGAAATCCGCTTGGAATGCTTGATTCGCTATCACGGCTGTTTCTAAAATCGGACGGCGCGTTACAGAAGATACGTTCATAATCCACGCTAGTTGGATCATCACCAAAATTGACTGATGCATAACCATTTCCTCTTTCAACATGACCCATTTGGGTTAATAAGTCAAAATCACTACAGGAGTATTGCCTGCAATCGCAGAGAGAAAGATTGATATGAGAATCACCATAACTGCGGTGGTAAGTGAAGAATTTGGCAATAAGTTTGCTCTGGTTTCAACCATCGGCGATCATAAAGCTGACTCGCCCGAAACTTACCAAACCCAAAATGCATTTAGCAAAGCGAAGTTATGTGCATGAGAAGCACCACTCTGAACGTGAGTAAGCTATACATATTTCCTCTAGGAAGTTAATCATTTGGCTTCATTCTAACCTAAATGTATATGCAACAAACTTTATACGCAAAAGTTAAAACATTTTCGCAAAAGTGTGACTTATATCACATGCAGTATAACATTGTGGGTTTTATGGTATGCTATCGCTATTTTAATGGAATCGGCGGAGAATAAAAAGGATAAAATGAGCAAGTATAAGCAGGTCTATAACGAGATAAAGAGCCACCATCACGATGGTAATTTAGCGCACCTTTACAAGAGCTTCCAAGCGAAAATGAACTCATGCAGCTATGCGGTTTCTCTAAAGATACTATCCGTAAAGTCACTCTCCCTACTTTGAAATTGATGGTTATATTCAGAAACAGGTAGAAAACTGATCGCTTTTAGAACATGACTTATCGAAACCACAAATGCTTTCTGAAAATTAAAAGTCTCGTCAGTCGAATTCAATAGTGCCTCAACCCATCAAGTAAAAACCACATTAACTAGCTTATGGTATTGTGCAAGGCGAAGAAGAATTGACGTGATATCTTTATCGTCAATGATCAAATTGATCTCACCGCATTGCCTCGTCTGCGTGAAAATTGATGGCGAAGCCGTTGGAATATGAGGTTTCTTATTTTGATCGCCGCATCGTGCCTTTTATTAGCCGGGAGAAATCGCAGAACACTCTATTTATCACTATTTAGGAAAGCGAATTAAAACTAAAAATTAGCCACCTCACAACGTAAAATTGTGTTTCGCTATGCAAATGAAGAAGAAAATGCGGATGGATCTTGGTGAGGCTGACATGGTTGTCAGTCGTAACTAGCACCACTTTATTTAGCAGATGGGCAACTATTCCAATACGGTAGCATTAGCTATCGCCCAGACAAAATTACCTTTGCGTCAACCGCGAACTTTGACATATATAAGTCAGAAGATAAAAGTAATCCTCTCTTTCACTCGAAAAGTGAAGATTTTTATTTGGTTTGTAGAAGAACAAACGAGCAGAAATAATTTCAGAAACGCCACTCGCCAAACCTCAGTAACTCCAATCCAATAACTTGAAAAATTTCTTCCGTTTCTACGCCATGATCCAACACTATTGTCAGCCAATGGGTTTTGTTCCATATGGTAGGCGGGTAAGAAATTAGGCGATTGCTGTAAGATGCTTACCACAACCGGTGGATATTTGAGATTGATACCAGTCTCCTTCTCTTTTAAAACTCAAGTTTAGTTTTTGCACTCGATTTTTACCAATAAGCGTATGCTACCATTTCTCGCAGATACTTCATGATGCAAAACCGCATATTCTGGATGTTTTGCCCAAAGATGTCTCTGGCTGCGTCGCATATTGATTCGCTGCATAATCAAAAGACTTGTTGTGCTTTGGCGCATGCTCGCTCCTTTGAATAAAGATTTTATTTATTATCGTTCTTCGAATACGAAAAGAAAGGCAGCTTGAAACTTAAATTTCAAACGCCTGTTACATCTCCTAAAAAGCGGTAAAATTTTGAAGTGTTTTTGCAAAATCATCTCATTCGACCGCTGGAAAGATTATTTTCCTTTCTTCCAGACTTATTAATCAATGTTCACTGGCGGCAAAGCTGTTGCGAGCTTCTTCAATCATATGATCCCTAAGCCCACGAATTTCTTTAAGAATCTTAGCTAATTTTATGAAAGTGATCGCGCTGATTATTGCGGCTTGCTTTGGCATCATGTAAGCGAAACTCAAACAATCCGTCAGCGATATTCGAATTTTAAATTCTAATTTCATTGTTGATAAGTCATAACTTGAGGCCAAAATAGGATATTTCTTAAGAAACCCACGGAACAATCTTTCGAATTAAGTATAGTAATATCTAAATAAACATAATCTTTAAATACGATATAAATTTCAATTTTATGAGAGATAACGATCATTATATTTGCTTTTTCACTTAGGTATGTAATTTCCCTATCAAATACAGAAGTTATTTCAGAAAGTGTAAAAACTCATCTAATTTATTAGGAAATTCCTCCATAAAATCAATAGCTATATTATTATCTATCGCAATTCCTTTTATGATTCATAGATACTTGTAAGTTATTCACATCATTTTCCATAATTAATCAATTTAGAGGCCGTCTGAAACCAGTTTCTGACGGATTCTGCACTTCGTCTTCACATTCGTCCATACGGCTTCGCCCTTTTGCATCGTGTGCGGCAATCGGCATGCCGAGATGGCTCGAGTTGGTAATAAACCGAGTCGGGCCATGCTTCGGACCGCTCTTGGGGTTCGGGCGGATTTTCAGCAGCGGATCGGTTTCGCGTTGTAGCCGTAAGGTTCTGGCGGACGCCCGAATGTTTTTACTCCATGGCAATCTAATATTTTTAACTCAGGCCGTCTGAAAAGAGGAGGAATTTTTCAGACGGTCTTAATAATAGTTATGAGTTTCTAACTTAAATATTTCATATAACTTTTTGAGTTTTAGCGGCTTACTAGATTAACCTGTAACATACAATAAATTTCTAATCATTTTCAATATAGATATAAATAACTAAAAACCATTTCCCAGATTGAGAAAACATAAATCATTTAATTCATGTGAAAACGGAATACCATACTTGGTAAGTAATAAATTATATTCTTGTAACAAAGAAAAAGTATTCTCAGATATTGAAATAGTAAAACAACTATCAGTTATATTAAATTCATCCTCATCATTTGGATTTAGAAAATCCGCAATAACAAATGATAGTCTCTTTTGTTAGACAAACATTTGTACTCCAATAATTTCCTCTTTATTTAAAGCAAAAATTAATTTCTGCAAATAAATAGCCTTGATATACCCAATAGATGGTATCACGCCCTAATTTCTAGATTCATAATTTCCTCTGTAGCATAACAATCTAATGGAACATGTATATTTTTCACTACATTGAAGTGAATACTACTTCCTTTTTGGTTGCAAAAACTCAAAATGCACATGTGGCGTATTTGGTATTACTGGTTTCTCCATACCATGAGCACCTAGATAATCATCAGGTTTTATTCTAAATTGCCTATTTCCATCTATGCTTCTCCATTTGCCGGAGCAATTTTTCACAAAAATTATCTCCAAGAAATTTACGCCTTTCTTCTGCTATTTTACTTCTACAGATTTTTCTTCTCCATTCACTTAAATTTTGCTGTACTTTTTATTGGTTCTATCCTTACCTGACAAAAACATTTTGACTTCTTCCTATTGAGGCGATATTCTAGCCCCAGTGGATCGATCCATAACGTCGGATTCAGCGCATACTCAAACAGATTCATTCCGCCCCGCAATCCAATCGGATCCTGACTTGCACAAACCGCCCGATTTCAGGGTCGTAATAGTGGAAACGGTTATAGTGCAACCCGCTTTCTTCGTCGTAATACTGTCCTTGGAAACGGAACGGATAGTTTGAGCTTTTGAGGCCGTCTGAAAATTCAGACGGCTTTTTACACCCAAGAGCGGTCAGATTTTTAGGTGTTTTGCAACTTCTCTTTTAAAAAGATGACCGCTTGTATTTTTACTTTAACTTAATTGTAGTAATCCCTTTATTTAAAAGCCGTTTTAATGTCGGCAATATTGCATCCCAAGCAGTTAAAAGCCTCTCTCACTGAGTGGCGAACCTTGGTATTTTTCTTATTGGTACCGAAAGTCATCTAAATCTCACACTACCATCATCTTTTTCCCAGATAAATAGATATCGATTTCCCTGCCACTTAACCAGTTTTTCACCTGCCGTCTCATGCCATTGATGTTGCGCTTTCCTTTGCGGATGGTGCTGTATTTCGCCCACGAGAGAGTTTATCCAAAGCACTATCTTTGGCGAAAAGGTCTCGTTCTAATAGCGGTTTATCACCTTCCTCCAAAGATCCCCGTCGTTAGCTCGGCGCAAACGTCTTTATAGTCTTTGATTTTAATGCCGCACTGCCAAAAACGGCTCAGTTCCCTTATCAGCAATAAAACCTTTCTGTTAAACAGACACCCTGTTGCTGTGGCATTTCAGTATCTTTTACGATCTCTCAGTTTGTCGATCATTCCGTATATGCCTAATAGCTTCGTCAACTTTACTTTTTCCAGCTGCTTTTAAGGTTTGGCGGTGCTTTTACCGTTGACAGGCATAATGCGTACAAAAGCTCTAAACTAGAATAGGCATCGTTCTTACCTAACTTGAAATAGAAATAGACATTATAAAGCATTCCATTTACCTGAGTTAATAATGGGCTATCCCATGAAGCAGAAGCTCAGGTCACCATCGCTATCGCTTTATTGAGGAATAAGTGTACGGTTTTCTATAAAACTACTCGTTTCCGTTATAACCATTCTTCTGAACCTCTGATACCGATTCTCACTATTCCGATCCAATAGTCTGGTTGTACCTTTTATCTGCCAATTATTATATCTAAGCCAGCCTGTCCACTTATACGGTTGGCAGGTAAGTTAATTTGGTAACGCCCACTGCAAATGGCTGTTCAAGTCCAATACGTTGCCGCATTTTTGAGCATAATTGTTTCCGCTGTATTTTCTACTGCTGAGTGGGTTTTGGGGTGTTGATGCAAAGAAGACAACATAACACTAGTCAAAACAGTGCTATAAAAACATCAGTTTAGGAAATTTTCATCTTCGGCATGTGATCCTCTTCCTTTACTGTAAATTTGAGAATGCTAAATAAATGGAATTTTTGCTGGCGCCTTTCTTCTAAAGAATGGTTAAATTTGCAGTTTCGCACCATGCCTTCACTCAAACCGCTTGTATACTTCTAATTTAGCAGTGGTGACGTCCCTTGTTTAAAGTCGTTTTTCAATGTCGGTAATATTGCATCGAGCGGTTAAAAGCTTCTTGCTCACCGAGTGGCGAACCCTTGGTATTTTCTCTCGGTGGCACCGAAAGTCATCTTTAAATTTTACGCTTCCATCATCTTTCCCAGATAAATAGATATCGATTTCCTGCCACTTTAACCAGTTTTTCACTGCCGGCCATGCCATTGATATTGCGCTTTCCTTTGCGTATGGTGCTACATCTTCGCCCATGAGCGAAGTTTTATCCAGGCACTATCTTTGGCGAAAAGATCTCGTTCTAGCAGTGGTTTATCACCTTCCTCCAAAGCTCCACCTGTCGTTAGCCTCTGGCATAAACGTCTCTTATAGTCTTTCGATTTTGACACCTGCACTGCATAAAAACGGCTCCAGTTCACTATCGGCAATAAATCCTTTCCTGTTAAACAGACACCTTTGTTGCTGTGGTATTTCAGTATCTTTTGCGACCTCTCAGCTTGTCTGATTATTCCGCATCGGTCCAATAGCTTCGTCAAACTTTACTTTTCTCCAGCTGTTTAAGGGTTTGGCGGCGCTTTGCCGTTAACTGGGCATAATACTTGCAAGAGTTCTAATGGAATGAGCATCGTTCTTACCCTGGCTTGAAATAAAATCGACGCAATGAGATCGCGCCTTTTAGAATGCTTTGACACCGAGGTGTTCCCATGAACCGGGAGCCTCAGTGACCATCGCTATCGCTTTATTAGAGATAACTCAGTGCGGTTTTCCTATGAAAACTTCGTGCTCCGTTATATCCTTTTCTTTAACCTCTAATACGGATCTCACTTCCAGATTCCACTAATCTGGTCGCACCATTATCTGCCAACCATTGTATTTAAGCCAACCAGTCCCACTTATACGGTTGAGATGCAGTCAATTTGGTAGCGTCCACTGCAAAATGGCTGTTCGGTCCAATACGTTTGCCGCATTTTGAGCACCATTGCTCGCTACATTTTCTACTACTGAGTGGGTTTGGGGATGTTGGACTGCTGAGAAGATAACACTAACGCTAAAACAGTGCTATAAAACATTAGTCTAGAAGAAATCTCATCTTCGGCATATGATCTTCTTCCTTACTGTAAATTTAAGAATGCTAAACAAAATGACGTAATCTGCTAACTCCTACTTCTTAGTTGTTCTACCATCACTTACAAAATTAATAGTAAAAGGCTGTCTGAAACTAACTTAAAGTTTCAGATAGCCTGTTATTGTAAAGATAATGTTTCTAGATACATCGGCCAACAAGAACTACATCCTGTTAATAATATTGCTATAGCACCATATAATAAGCCAATCTTAAATATATTTTTTCTACGATATTTACGGTTCATTTTGTCTCTTCTTAAGCTTTTGTGCTAATAAATGTAAGTTCTCATTAAAACTGATCAAATCTGCTTTTTTCAATGTCGGCAATATTGCATCCCAAGCCGTTAAAAGCCTCCTTTCACTAATAGAAACCAGTAGAATTGCCATCACTGCACCGAAAGTCATCTTAAATTTTACGCTTCCATCATCTTTTTCCCAGATAACAGATATCGATTTCTTGTAATCCTAACCAGTTTTCACTGCCGACCATCATTGATATTGCGCTTTCTCATGATGGTGCTGTATTTCGTCCACGAGAGGAGTTTATCCAGGCACCATCTTTAGCGAAAAGATCTCGCTCTAATAGTGGTCATCACCTTCTCCAAAGCTCCCCGTCGTTAGCTCAGCATAAACGTCTTTATAATCTTTGATTTTGATACCCACTCTGCCCCAAAATGGCTTCCGGATCCTTATCAGCAATAAACCCTCTGGCCGCAGACACCCTGTTGCTGCGGAATATCGCTCACTACGATCTCAATCTTGTTGAAAAAATCATTCTGTAAATACCCACAGCTTCATCAACTTCATTTTTCCAGCTGTTTAAGGCTTCTGCGGGTTTCATCGTTAACAGGCATAATACGTACAAAAGCTCAAACTGCATAGGCATCGTTCTTACTTAATTTGAACCTATAATCGATATAATAGAGCATCCCTTTACCTCTGGTAACGTCGGATTACCCATACGGCAGGAAAGCCTGTGTCACCGTAGCTATCGCTTTAATAGGAACGATTGTACGGTTTTCTATAAAAAATACTTCCATTATGACCCAGCTTCTGGATCTTTTGACGCCAACTCTACTGATTTATTCCAATAGTCTGGTCGTACGGTTACCTGCCAACCATTGGTATTTAATCCAACTGGTGCCACCTTACGATTAACCGGTAAGTTAATTTGCGCGACCGCTGCAAAATGGTTGTTCAGTCCAATATTACGTTGCCGCATTTTGGAGCATAATTACTCGCTGTATTTTCAACTGTTGAGTGGGTTTGTGATGTTGACTGCAAGAAGACAACATAACACTAGTTAAAACAGTGCTATAAAACATTAGTCTAGGAATTTTCACCTTCGGCATGTGATCTCTTCCTTACTGTAAATTTGAGAATGCTAAATAAAATGGAATTTTGCTGGTGCTTTTTCTTTCCATATTGTGTTTATCGATAAGTTTATATGCCTTTTAATGAAAAGTAACTTCACACTACATCAAATAATGACATGGATCAAACACATTATGTTGTTATATACAACCATTTTAAAGAGAATATATTACTGTTTCTGGTAGGTTTCAGAAAAGCCCGCTAAACAAGCGGGCATATTTTCTTTAAGATTTGCAAAACTACTGGTTAAAGTGAATTTTGCTTTGCGCTTCCTGCAATACTTTGAATCACAGCGTCTATCCAGCGCTTCCATTATCGCTATCTAAAACACGGCGCCAATAACTCACAGCGTCAGCATAATCTTATTTCGATACATCGGTTGCAAGCAACAGCAGGCTAGCACTCTCTTTATCATCTAATTTTAAAGATCTGGCAAGCTCACGCTGGCATTTTCTGATAAGTTTTGACCGTTTCATAGTAATCCGCAGTTGCCATTGCACCTAAAAATCGCTGCCTTTGCCTCAGCACTTTTGTGCGTTATCAGCAGATAATGGCTGCATAAAACCATTATTTAATGCATATGCTTGCCCCAACTCATACCACAAATCGCCACTGTTAGGGTTTGCATGTAATCTATCTTGTAGGTTGAGAAATGTACGACTGTTTTTCTGTTCTTTACTTTCAGCGCAGATTGCACTTCAAAGCTTGATGAAGCTGCTCGCCTTTTGCACAATTTGAAAACGTCCGCTTTGGCGCATAAATACCCACGGCCACTCTAAGCTACTAACGCTAATACCACATATGGCTACGATAACAAGTGGCGTTTTTGGTAAATTTTTGCGATTTTCGACCGCTTGCTGCTCAAACTCAAAAAACGGCTATTTCTTCTTTTAACTCAGCCAAATCATTTGGTAAGTGTTGGTGCTAACTTTTAATGCTTGCTCATAAGTTTCTTGGCTGATTTCAGCACGCGTTTTCATGATTTTACCTCCGCTTTACGGCATTTGGTTCGCCAGAAAATAGCAGAAATAAATCACCACTAGCCCAACCGAATTCCCCAAAGTGCCCAAGTGTGCGGGTTAAACGGGATTGCACTTACAAATGCCCGAAACGTTGAGTCATTATTCTAAATGATTTCTTGATCAGACTTCCTTCATTGACCATCTGATAAAACTCCTGGCACGAAGTTTATAAGCCGTCGCCCATCTGATTCCACTAAATTTGGTTTTGACATTGCGGACAAATGAAGCGATTTTTGCTAACGCCACCGCACGAATACGACGGCATCGAATGGAATTGTATATTCACCATTTCCGCGTTGGCAACAACACTCATGACAAGCGGTAAAATTAGTTATTTTTTGCAAAATTTTCGCATTATTTTTCCTCCGTAAGGCTTTTTAAGCGAGGCAGAAAATCTTGCTCGAAATCAGGGTTGTAACCTTTTGTTGGATAACGCACTACGCCGTGTTTACGATCAAATAGCTGAAGGCGCAGAAGAGACCAGGTTTGAATTGCTAGTTTTTCATAATCATCAATCACTAAATGAAACGAAGCACCCCATTGCGTTAATGCTCTTGCATCATTAGGCTGATCGTTATAAGTCAGCCCAACAATTGGTACGCCTTCACTTTGAGCTTGTGCAAAATCGGGAATTCTTTAATACACCAAGTGCACCAACTTGCTCAAACATTAAGAATAAGCGGCTCTTTTCGGCAAACTGTTATTATTTAAACGTGCGTTTGGATCAAGCAAATTTTTCCTGACAACCTCAGGAATTGGTTTATCGCCAATCTTCGTCGGTGAAAGATTATCTTTATTCATTAACGGTACTGTAAGCATGCTACAATCGCCACCAATAACAACAGCGGTAAAAAATAAAAAGGCTTTTTTCATTCTATTTTCTCATTTATTACTTTGTTTATGCGCTTTTCATTCGCTTGGCGATACGAATAATGCTAATAAAGAGGCAAATACCATCACAATGCCACTCAAGCTTCAAAGTGCGCACATAAGGTTTATAATGCACCCAAACGCATATTCTAAATTGCCAAACTTATCGCCCATGACAATATAAAATATCATCTAAGAAATGATGATAAAGTTCACTTCGCCATCGTCATGGTTCGCACATCATAATGAAGCATGTTCTGGGGCTACTTGTGTAAGCGTTTCGTCTCTTTAGCAATCTTAAAAATATATCGCCCAGCCGTGTAGTTTGTGCCAATCACATCTTGATAATCATCGTAAGTGAAACTAAACCCCGCTAAAGTGGCAGAGACTCATTCGGTTTTAATCTTACCCCTTTTCATCGCCATAATAACTGTTCATCATCGCCCAATCACGCAAATTGCAAAACTGGATATGCGCTAGGCGCATCGTAAGCGGTCGAATTTGCCATATATCGCAACAAGGCAAATGAGTCAGAATAATCCAAATTGCCAAGCTAATAAAAAATTGTCGGCAAATTTGCACGTATAAGAACTGTCAACGTTTGCATAGTGAGTGCTACAGCACAGTACGGCTACTGGCACAACAGAGTCGCCATAAGATCCGTTTAGCTGGCACACTCTTTCCAACGCAATACGACCGCAATTCCATCGCAACCATTGAACAACAGCGCAAGCGGCGTGAATACGTGGTTAAAATATGGCGCGCCAACGGAAATTGAGCCCCAATTCATCGCCGTAAAACCACGGATAGGTACCAACCAGTACCGCAGAAGCAGCTACAGCAAACAAAACCGTTAATCAGTAAAAGGCGGTTTCTTTGACCAAAGTAAGAAGCGTACCGCCTTGCCAAAGATTCACACGGAAAGCAAACAAGGCTAGCGCACAAAGCTAAGCTGAAAGAGAATAAGCAATGCCATGCCTCGGTCAGGACCATCATAAAAGCATGAACAGAAGTTAAAAACCCTTAGAGCGAACAATAAAGGTACCAAGCAAACTTAATGCAAAGCAAAAATCGCTAACAGAATCGTCCAGTAATTAAACACACCACGTTTTTCACTGACTATCAATGAGTGCACCAACGCGGTGCCTAATAACCAAGGCATTAAAGAGGCAAGCTTTCAACAGGGTCCCAGAACCACCAGCCGCCCCAGCCTAACTCATAATATGCCCACCAAGCACCAAGAATAATCCCTGCGGTTAAAAAGCCCCAAGAAATCATCGTCCATGGCGAATCATATGACGCATCAAACAGCCTGATACCAAACTTGCCACAACCATTGCAAAACTAATGGCAAAACCAACATAACCTAAATAAAGCAATGGTGGTGAAAAATCAGCCCCACATCTTGCAACATTGGGTTTAAATCTCGCCCTTCTGGTGGCGGAAACTTGCTCAAATGGGCTTGAAACAAGCAAGATAAAAAGCATGAACCCAACGCAATGAGCCCAATCATGGCTAAAGTACGATGGTGAACAAGCGGTCGATTTATCTGCAAAATGCAAAATACGCCTGTCCAGTGTTAATGGCAAGCCAAACAACATGGAACCCTTCATGTCCGCCTCGTTGCCGCAAATTTCTAAAGAAATCGGGTAATTGGTTATTAGAATGCTGAAAAACATAGATAACAGTAAAATCATCCGTTAAAAAGGCGTGCGCCAACAGAGCAAAGGAAAGAGAGAAAACAGCGACTGCAATAATCGGTTAATAGCGGATTTAACGTTAAATAATGCGGTCGTTTAAACAGTTCGCCAAAAAGAGAACAACTCACTGAGTATGGCAGCTACCGCCAAAATTAATGAAAAAATAGCCCAATTCGAAGCATAATAAAACTATCGCAAAAAATTTGGGCTATTATGTTACATCTATGCCAAAAGACCGAGAGAACTAGATCAATCTTTGGCAAAACGTCGATTTATTAACCAACAACAATTCGTTATGGGGCTAAATCAACAACATAGTCTGTGACCGCAAACTTGTTTTTGATTAACCCCTGTTGCCGTACGAATTCGTAGCCATTTTTCATAAGGGTGCAAAATCAAATGCACTTTGGCTTCTCAGTCAGATAAGGCAGCGTATCTTTCCATGCGCGACGATTCAATTCATTATCTAGCTCAGCGGGTTTTATAACTGACAAATAACTCTAACTTTCTTGTGATGTGCTTTTAAATGTTAATTTCCGCTTGTGTTAACGCCTGCAATAAAATCATGATATTTCCCGCGCTTTAGCCACCCTTATTTGTTACAATAATGAGCTCATCATAATTTGGTACGCCATGCTTTCAGGGAAATGCTTTGCCTTGATGCCCTTCAATCGCAAGTTGATTCCAATTCAAATTACGGAATGAGCCAATAACGGCATCAACTTGTTTGCTGATAAGTGAAGGCCGAGAAAGCGACCAATTTACATTCACTAACTGTACATCTTAAGGCTTACCCCTGCAGACTTAAGCATGGTTTCAGCAGTCGTTTCAAAGCCACCAACTGAATAGCCAATTTTTGCCTTTAAATCCGCCAGCGTTTTGATTTCACTATTTTCAACACCACTAAGCTGTTTAACGGCGAATCGCAAAGCGTTGTAAT
>BNJT01000069.1_pt1 | contig 130452 bp, 230 predicted proteins | sample 8540491 | NCBI WGS metagenome assembly BNJT01 (sample SAMD00202455, study PRJDB9452) | human saliva metagenome | host: Homo sapiens | reverse complement strand
GGTTACGTATTGCTATTCACAATTCGTTCCGATAATCAGGATCTTTGCCGACGGTGCCAGCAAATCCCACCGTTCTTGGTTGATCCTGCACAAATAGCCACGCAAGAAATCCCAGATCAGACGGATCTTCACGCAATGCTACATCGAGAACCACTGCGCAACGCCATTACTTTGCCTGGACCCCTGCTCTTTGCCTGCATTAACCAAAAAGCAAATCAGCACGCTCATTCCCTGCTGGCGCTGCACGCAGTATGTGGCACGTGTCATCCCAACAGTCACGATATTTCGTTGTATTGTATGTGCTCCCAAGAGATATCGCCGCCGAAAAATCGGTAATAAGCTCCCAAATCCATGCCTGCGAATGGTCGCATGACGTCTTGAGCGGCATGGATGGTAGGGCACGTATTGTCTCGGCTCGGGGTCTACCCACCGTCCAGGTCAAATGAGGCTATAGCCTTTGCCTCTATAGGGCGCTGTTGCCAGAGGGCGATCCAGAATCAGGGATGGTTGTCACCGGATCTTTCTCCTGATCAGAGACATAGCATGCGCAATCAAGATTGCACCTAACGCTACTGACCAATACACACCATCATCTCAATCCAAAGATCAAGCTCGCTCACAGGATACCATACCACATAGGCTGCACTGGAAATACCTCTACAAGCATTAGAAAGATCCGCCACGAATAAGCCACACAACCCACAGTCTGCTTTGTATTGGTCTTCAGTTCAGGATAGTTACTTGAGACCGTGGGAATTTCTAGTTCAACCAATCCATGTATCCGGATGGCGTCGTTTGCATCTCAAGCTCATAACCCATGGTATGCAAGAGTACGCATGACACTATGGGCGTGCGAAATCAATGGAATTTATTTCCTGCTGAGCATGAAGATCAGGATAAATACTAAGAAGAAACTCTCGGGACCCTGCAATGAGTTTGCAGGAAAACGTTGGGGAAAAATAACACAGCATACCGCTCATCCCTGGGAGGAAACAAAACGAAAACTGCACAACAAATGCTTAGTATTAATGATAAATCCTCAAAAATCATCTGGGTGGAATCAACAATGGCGGCATGATGGATGTAATGAGGTCATCATCATTGGTACAGCGAGATAGTTGTCGAATCCCCGCCACTTTGAAAGCGTTGGAGAACTGTACGGTGCCTCAGTTTCCTCAAAGTGCATGTACGGCAGCCATCACATGCACCTGGGCATCAACAAGTCCACTGGCTGCGAAAAAGTATGGTTTTGCCTGATGGAACTCTAACTCGGATAACTGCAGCCTACGCTAGATTATCACACCACGCAGTATTTTCATTTTTGCTTCGCGTTATCCCTCAGAAACAACAGTAACAATCCCTGATGGCTGCGAGAGAAACTACCCTGCTCCTTACCTAATCACCTTGTGCTCTTATTCTTTACTAAGGGTCGCCTGTGGCGTTGGCCTTGAATCTGAACTGAATTTGCGAACGATTACCGACGTTCCTTTCCTTCCAGGGAAAGTAGCAAGATCGCATTCCTTCCTTAGGCGGTCACTACATGCATCCTGTGTCCTTGATCATGTCATAAGTCCTCCATGGCTCTCATATATCCACGGGAGCCTCATACTGGCTGCAGCTTTGGAATGGAGTACTTTGTGACCCAGGACGGGTGTCTGGCCGGTCGCACTAATTTCTCTATTTTACGAGAAATTTTGCTCCGCGGCACTATCCTTCGGATGCGACGCTGCCAAACCTAAAACATCGACCCAGGTGGTAGTTTCCGGTTATCCACATATGCTTGCACGCTAGCCGAAATTCAGGCCAACATTCAATGGATCCTGCGCGTTATGCATGCCAAACGCAGTGTTGTAATACCGGAATCGGTTACACCCACCCTGACTCAGCATCCTCATACTGGCCAGCAAACAACAACGGCGAAGACTTCCACCAAACCACGCACGCTTACCGAAACACGATACTACTATGACCAACAATCCCACCAGTAGTAACGTCGACAAGCTCCCTCGGCGCACCCAAAGATCACTGATCATCGCGTAAACACCGCATCCACCTGATCCCGCGACCAACCATCAACAGAACCACAAGGAGCATGTAATCTCAATCTGACCCATCACATCACCAGTTAATGGATCCAGGTACAACTGCCGACCCCATCACATGGATCACATGACTATTTACTGTGTATTGCTCCTGCCAAAAGCGATTCCCGATGCATAAACACCACCCGGCTCAACACATCACCCAGTAGCAGTATCAATCTGCTCTTGCCAACCCGGCGACTCAAACCATCATACAAATACCGCTAACCAACACCAGGATGATCCGAACTCATAACCCACGGGCTGAGTACCAGAACCATAATAGAAAACGCTTCACAAGTGGTTTTTCGACAACCGCTTCGTCACGGTCTGAACAACCCGGCCAGCCCTTTATCATACGTAAACGAAGTCCGACCAATTTGCCGCGGCATCGCCCACATATCGAGTCACATCATCAGCCCACCTGCATGGAAGTATAGGATGAAGTTTCGTCAACATACCAGCCCGGCTAAAACCTCATACAATTCTGATGATTTCTGATCCTGCATAGCATCCGGTATGTGTGTCACACCGGTAACCCGTCCTGAAAGAATCCTGCCGACTTTTAATCTACCGTGATAGCGAACCGTGTCTTTCACCTGCTCCAACACATCATCCACACGCCACGAAACACCTGATCAATACTATTTACGTCTGCAGCTTCGCCAAGCTACATCATGGTATCTGAGACAACCCGGCTTCGCTTTATCAAAGCTAGAGCTTGCGAGACTGTGGAATCCATACTAATCACTGACCTGCGGCCAAGAGCATCAGCGCTCTAATCTGGCAACCGCTACCTCTTTACCATCGAGAGAATATGCTAGTTCGCGGCAACCCACATCTCCTCACTACGACCGGGTTTTCTCGAAACCACCCGCCCATCAGCAACTTATCTTACGAAACCAAATCAACTACGCCATTCGGATTGTATGAGTATTTCGAGTGACTCTTTGCTCTGTTCCTCACGAATATAGGTTAGTTTGTCTCTGGAGCAGATCATCAGCACTCATACTCTATATTGATAACTCAACAGTTGACCACTTATTTGACATTTGGGTGATCTCCCCAACCCCTCTCAGGTAAACCCGCACACATCATCAATCTCATCTACTTGGTCCAAGCTTGGCCAAAAGCATCGTGATGGGTAGTGAGATGTCCTTCCATCAACAATGCGTACACGCAAAACCATCCTGCTTGATCGGTGTGTCTCAGCCAGCACACCATTATAATCGGTCTCTTTACAGTGATCTGTCTGCATGTCAGGTCAAGCCTCAAACTGCCACATACTGTCCGTCACAGCATCGGCAACCGCAACCCGTTTCCATCTGCGTGTTGTTATACGCTGTAACGAATCTCACTCCACCCACCGTCAGCGAGTACGTATTCTCACAGCCCCTCATCAAACACTGTAGCACACTTGCTGCCAGTAGTTTATGGCACCACGACTACATTGATCAAGTTCAATCTGGTCACCCTCACCATCATGCCATGAAAGCAGATCGTTCACTCCCCATCCGAGTCACTGACCTTAGTCGCTTCCAACCTCAGAATGTAGCTCACGCACCTTAGTCACATGCACCACGGATCAATAAGCACAGTGCACGAAACCACGTGCATCCCGAATCTACAGACAAACCTTGCCCCTGCAGGATCCGTCCAACGCTTAATGGTCGGCCAGCGACTGCTCACACTCCTGTGACCTGCACTGATCGCCGGAGGATCACACCCATGCACCAACAAGATACCATACGTTGCTCAGCCATTCATACTCTACTCCGAACCGAATACCCGCAGGGATCCGTCACCGCTGTACACCAAACCCAGCAGGATCTACTCATACTCTTCAGTAATGCTTTCTCCATCCCTGACCAACAATCTTTGCACCGGTTCACCCCACGCACCAGGAGTAATAGTTTCCACCGTTCCATCACCATAATCAGTCCGGGTAATGGTTCCATATTCATCATAATCAATCTGAAGTAACTTCACATCTGTATTCGAAGTTTCCTTCACAACCTGGTGATATTGGTTTATATTCCCAATCTTTAACCATACCTTCAGGAGTAACAATCCGCCAACATCGCCCGCCAAAGTCGACTGGATACACAGGGACGAATGTCTCCCAAAACATCATCATGCAGCAAATTCTTCTGGAAATGCTCCAGGTCTCATCAATCCCGCGCAACTGTCCCGCTCGACCGAGTTAAACCAGCACCAACCAGCCCCTTTCTCCCGCAGAAGATTAGCCAAAGGCAGATTTTCCAACCGGTCGAAAGTACTCGTTAATACAGAATCACTCAATCTCTGCGGGATCCCCATGGAAACTCGCCCGCGCACTCCAGAGATGACGCCACACTGCCGTCTTCTGTCCTCACCTCACCGAGGAAGCCCACACAGCAACATCGGGGGAACATCCCACCAGTCCCCACCTAAGATCACCGACTCTTGGTCATCGAACCGGTAATAGTAAGAATGCCCATTCGATCCGTCCACCGGCATGACTGGATCTGCATCATCGTAGTAATAGCGCACGCACCAGCAGCAGAATTATATCACCTTCAGGAGTCGACCCTTCGCCATCATAATTATAGGATGCGATCCGCATCGGCTCGCAGGGGTGCGTCTCCTCGTCACCCAGATAGACAGCAAACGGTAGATCCGGTTATGCCACTTGAATTCCAGGATAGTACCCCAACATTCGACGCATCGCATACTAGGTGACCTGTGGTTTTGCCGTAATCATTCGATCCACGCCAGGGCGATGGAACTGCACCGGAAAGACGAATTTCCACGCCAGGGCCAAAGCGCGTCACGCCACCCAGACCAGGAGACAGCACATTCCCTGCAAAGCGGGGTTGGATGCTGCGGTGTAGCGACCTGGTGAGACAGCGTCTTCGGCGCGTCCCGTCACGGTGAAAGTCCCGAATCAGGCATCGGCCTTCGTCGATCAAACTCATACAACTCTGTAATAGCTGAACACCCAGGTAATGCCTCTTGGTGTTCCGCACCTGCAGCGTCCACGAGATGATAACCGCCACGGACTGACCGGTATCGCGCCACTACCTCAGAGCCATCTGCCGGCGCCAGCGGAGATTCCTAGGATGGCCCCATCCGAGTGACATCATCAGAATCATATCAGACATAGGCCTCAGCTGCGCATCCAATGACATGTATCCAGCAGCGCACTGAATACCATGCTTGTATCCAGATCGAGAACTGCTATTTCGGTCCACCACCGCGCAACAGCACTGCCATCAATACGCATCCTCGGTGACGAAGTTAATCATCACTCACCGGTAGCCATATCGATTGGTTCGCCAGGACACTTCGCTTGTATTAATTTACGAGCAGTCTTCGATGCGTACCAGCGAGACTTGCTTCCACTGGCTGCAGCATTCGACGCTACGATAATGAGTTGCTAGCAGATTTCGCGCCCTTTGAGCCCTGTGGCAGCGGTCTCCTGCTTTGCAAGTATTTTCCAACCGGTGACTTGTCAGGTCGAGAGGCAAACCCACTCCACGAGGCAGTACCGGTTAGGTGCACAATGTTGCTTTTAAGCCCACGCCCACGCCAACAAGAACAGCGGCCGATTGACCGTGACCGGGAATGGGATCAGTCATGAGCAATCCACCGTGTTTGCACACATCAGAGATCATGCAGAACGTCAGCGCGTGTTTACCCACCCAGTCTTTGAATTTGTTCCATTGTTCCTCTAACCAGCCGTTTTCTTCGAAGGCGTTTCGCCTGCACGACCGAATAGGGCTCATCAGCCGAATTCACGGCGGTGGTACTCAGGGGTGGATTTAATACCGGTTGCGCCCGCACTCACATCGGCGTTGGAAGGTGGCGGGTGGCCCGGGTGTTGCTCTCGCCTTGGCGGCTCTCGAAAGCGGTTTCGGCTGCTGCCAGAGTCAGGTTTTGCGCCGTGGCTTGCGGCACTGGCGGTGGCCACGTTCACACCAGGGAACCACCGCAGTGGCGGCCGCCGCTGTGGTGGCGGCCTGGCGGTCGCTAGCGGCGCGGGCCAGGTTGATTTCCGCACGTATTGTGGTTAGCAACCGCGGTCTGCACCCGCGGCGCCATGGTTCACTCGAGGCCAGTCGTGGATGAGCGTGTTCATCTTGGTTTGTGCCGTGGTGAGGGCTTCGGCGTATTGGTGCACAGCCGTGCTCACGCCGTTGTGGGCTTCCCGGTCGTCGTTAAGTGCGACGGAAATTCACCGTTCACCAGCTGCTTATACCTGTCGCCTTCGCTGCGAAGCCCGCAAGCCACATCGCGTTAATGGAACGCAGGTTGCCAGCACAGGTGAGCGCATTCTACGGCAGCAAAGGTTTTTCTTTTGCCGCGAGAATCAAACGCTTCAGCGGTGATACTCGCCAATCTTGAATTCGCTTTTCTATATGCCAGGAAGGGCTTAAGTGGGAGGAACCGGCACAAGATGCGTCACCCTTTGCTGCCAGTAGTTGATTACCGTGTTCGTTACTGACGGCCACTGGTGGCGTTAGATGCCCGGTCAGCGCGTTTCGGAAACGGTGGAAGAGTTTTCGTCCAGCGCTCTGAGCTGTTCCAGGATGCCCGCACTGTTATTTCTGGCTGAGGACGACCATTTGCCGTGAATCTGCTGGTATTCCTCCTGTTCACTGCCTTCCCAGGCAGCGCGCCCAGCTTGCGCATATCTATCCATGTCGGTCAGGGGTGCCTTCAGATTTCAACTCGCTGACGATACCTGATACGTCGCCGCTTTGCGTTGTCCGTGACCATCAATTGTTGGCAAGAGAAACACTCGCGGGTTTTATCACTTTCCCACAGAATGTTGCCCTCGTCGAATTGCATGCCAGCAGACCGCCGCTGCTGCAAGGCCGAGGTTTGGTGCTGATGCACACCCTGGCTGCCAGGCCCTTACCGGCCTCATCGACGCGACCGGTCAGTGTGGTCTGCGCCGTGCAACCCCTTTTCGTCATGTTCTCTCGTTCCGAGCCCCGGTCATTTCTTCCCATGCGTTAGCGGAATCGCCTTCCAGGAGTTTTTGTGCGGCTCGATGGCCGGGAGAGGAACTTGCCGATTGGTTCCCTGCAGGTGCTGGTGGTGAGCTGAAGTGAGAGACGCGTGTGCTCACGCACCAGCTCTCACTGACCATAAAGATTCTTGACCTGCCATGATTATTTTCCTTTCGGTTAGGGTTTCTAGGTTTATTTAGTTGCTTCGAGGAAGTTTTCGATGGATTTTTGACGTCCCCGTGCCGTCTTTCACGAGGAGGGTTTGTTGCTTTCACATTGTCGAGGACGTCGGCAGGCCCATCGGCCCCCTCGTACGCATTTGGAGATCCCTGCGCACATGTGTGCATCGGCCTCGACATAGATGCCACTCGGGTTTAAGATTGTTGATTGCCGTTCGGTTCGTGGCCAATGTTTGGCTAGATTTCGTTCATTGTCGCTCAAAATATTGAGACCAACCCAGATCCGCCGTTGAGTCCAGAAACGCGAATGCTTCATGCGCCATTAATGGTTCTCCTTCATCTTTGATGCGCGCATCCGCCGATAGACTTTGACACACATCCGTGTCGAGTCCGATCACGGTCGGCGATCACTGCACGGAAACCTCGCATAGGGATGCCGATGTTCTCGTTGAGGGTTTTTCCGGGATTGCTTCCATTTCCGGCCAGGAAGTCGAGGTGACGGCGGTGGCCACGAGTGTGGCCGTCGTTGGCGTCCACACGTGGAGTTCCGTGAGCGCTCTGCTCGGTGCCGTCTGGTTCTGTTTTCTCATCGACGCACCGTTTGCGGCATGGTCCCGTGCAGATGCGTCAGTAGACTTGGATATGATCGCTCTGCCGTTAAACTCCCTGCGACTTACTAGAACTGCACCTTCTGGTGTGAGATACGCGTCCCGGCCTCTATGTCCGAACTCTTGGGTCAATGGTTGGTCGGCGGTGACAGCGGCATCACCAGAAGGAACGGATCATCCGCACCACAGCCCGCACATCACTCGCACCATCTCAGCCTCCGGGAACCGACGCGCTCACTCACCACCATGGCGAAACCTACAGCGCATAGACCCCTCTACGTAGAAAGTACCTGGGCGACGATCCGTCACGGAACCCGACATGGACTTCGCTCATGTAGCGCTGGCGCTCGCCGCCCCCGTCGAGGGTCGCTACCTGAGGATTCTCACGGGACTTGAGATCACCGGATCCACGCATGCACGCCCGGCGCCGCACCTGTGCCCACCGCAATAGCACCGCACCTTGGACGATGACCTCCCTGACTCAGCACAGGCAGAGCAGCACAACAAGAGCACTCGGCCTCCCGCGCGGCAGCAATAACCTCAACCTACGCGAGCGACCTTTCTATCGGCACGCAACCGCATGCAGGAATAAAATCCCTGTTAATCTGATCAATGCATGCGTCAGCATGCGCGGGATGAGTGTCGAGGGAATTTCCAGGGCGCCAGTGGCAGGCTGATGTACCACAAAGTTTGGTCTGGGTACATTTGGGTTGAGTTCTATAGCCCTTTCAGAACTTGTTCGGCCGTACCACAACGTCCACTCTCTAAAGAATCGTCCATCTCTTTGCGTCTATCACCACGCAATGTACCTACTCAATATTTTTGGGGATGCGCTGCGTTTATTAGTGACTTTTAGAAGGCTTTAGATTTCATTTACTGCTGCATAGTTGTTCTGATATCCATGCTCTATGCTTGGTTATCGAGGTCAATCAAGCATCTTGCCAGGGATATATAGCATGATAAATTTAATTTTTACACAGATTTATGCTCCTAAAACCTTAAGCTATAAAAATTGGTCAGATTTCCCATATGAGGTATGAGAGAGCCCCACGGTCGTCTTCCGAATGGGGGTCAGACAACCGTCGGGGATTAGGGCGTCGTCAAGCTTTACCAGCAAATGGTGCGGGGAACGTCTTCGAAAACGAAGAATGCTATGTGTGCCTTCGGCCACCCACGCATGGCGGGTTGAAATAGGCGGGCGGGTCGAGGCAGGACAGCGGGCGGCGAGCAGCCGGGCTGAACAGGTCTGCAACTCGGATGCCCTCGATGGTGTCCTCACTCGTCGTCCCTGATGTTCGTGGGAAATTCAGGTCCAGTAGCATGACTTTCCCCGGTCACCGGGTCCAGAGCTCCACCGCATAATAGTCGTTGCCGTTCAGGGCTCACGGTGCCACAGTGATGCAATCATCGGTGAGGGTTACATCCCGCCATGTGTCAATGAAAATGTTCGAACGAGTCGACTGATGGAGCAGCCGAACACCGTGTCGATTAAAGTCCATTGCGACCCTCCTGATCGTAAAAATGCCAGCTGCACCATTTGGGGTTTACCAGAGCGCGTCACCCACTGGGCCTGACCCGGGGAAGCTTCTTCAAAACACTTTCGCCACACGGAAACCCTCCTGGCGGTCACCAGACAGCAGGATCCCGTTCGCACCAGCCTCCCGCCCCTGCATGACCGGATCATACGTGAGCTGCGCGACACGCCGGCACTACGGCGGGCCACAATGTGCAAGCCCAAACCTAGACTGCGGCAGGTAGGGAACCAGCGGTTTCAGCGGATTGCCGCACCCTCAATCATGTCGCAGTCATCAATCACCAGGTAGGTTTCCAGTCCCGACCACCAGGAACGGTTCTTGAGCTGCTCTACAGTGACATTATCGGGCGGCAGGCGACTATCCAAAATCCCTTAATGCCCCTCAACCAGCGGGGTCACCCCGGCGCGCATGCCGGCATAGCCGAACTGGGGGTCGTTGTCGGTGAGGAATCCAGCAAGGAGCGGGCAGGTCGACGATGCCGAAGACTGCGAAGCGGGATTTTTGCCGCGGCACACCTCAGCGATGATGTTTTCTTTGAGGAATGAGGTTTTTGCCGGTTTGGGATCGCCGATGACGATGAGATGGCGTTGGTCCTGGTTGAGGTCGAAGTGGACGGGCTGAGGTTGGATTCAAGGATACCGACGAGGGCGGGTTCTGTGGCCCTGGTGTTGGTGGATGAGGTCACGGTAGGTGATGAGTTCGGGCAGTACGCACGGCGGGGGCGCTGCGGCCTTCCCAGGCCTGGTTGATGGCACTAACCAGGGCTTCCGGCGTGGCCCTCGTGGACGACTGGGGATTGTCCATGATGGGGAGGTGCGACTTGGCTGATGAGTTCGTCGCTGGTGATGTACCGGCCGGTGGTTTCGTTGGCGAGTTTTTCGTTGACGCGTTTAGCGACGCAGGAGTCGAGGGAGTCGTTGAGCCGAAATTCGACTTTTGGTGCCGATGACGGCTTGGACGGGGAGCCGAAAGTCAGCCAGCGGCCCGGTGCCGAAGATGATGTGGATGCTGAGCCGAGGCCGCGTTGTGCGAGACTTTTCGACGGTTTCCGCCAGGTCGTCGTAGTCTTTCCGCATGGTGCCCCACACTCGTCGATGACCAGGAAAAATGTCGGCGGCAAGAGTTCGGGGAGGCGGCCTTGACGTGCATGTCAGCGCATTTGATTGCACCGACGAGATTTCGGTGCCGTTCGAATAAAGGTTTTCGCGTTCGTGGAGGAAGGCTTCCATTTCGGCGATGGTGCGTCGGAGTTTGATCTTCGTCGAGGGGTAACCCGTCGCTGACGTGGGGCAGTTGGGTGAGGTAGCCGAAGGCGGAGCCGCCCATGTCGACGATGTAGAAGTTGACTTCATGAGGCGGCGTGAGGGCGCGCACCGAGATGAGGGAGCGGAGGGCGGTGGTTTTACCGGTTTGGGGGCGCAGGGATGCGAATGCCGCCGGCACCGGCGAGGTCGAGACACCATGGGGACCCTGCCAATGAGGGGTTTGTCCTGATGCCCATGGGGATGTGCAGGTAGCCTTCGGTCGGCGCCGAGCCCGTGTCGGGGTGGACGTCATGCTGGTGAGTACACCGTCGAAGGAGAGGTGTTCGGGCAGGGTGTGCCGATTTGGCGGGTTTTTCACGGCGGTGGTGAGCCGGGACAAATTCACCAGGTCGAGGGTGGTTTTGTCGGCTTTTCAGCGCCAGCCGACATTTCCTAATTGGCGCATGGGTGCTCTTCTTGCGGCTGGGCCGCCTCAGGTGTGTTAGGAGCTCTAGGGCATGGCACTGGTGGGAGTTCGAGATGGTGGCCACCGCCGCAGCCTCGTAGGGAGCCAGACATGTGGCAGCCTTAAACTGTTCGAAGATTTCCGGGTCAACTTTGAGGTAGCCGGAGCCGGGGATGGGCGGCAAACGTCGGGCGGCGGTGGAGCCGATAGCGGATCGGGATTTTGCGCGAGCAGTGCGCAGGCATGATGCGGCAGATAGGTAGGATTCCAGGCCCTTTGAGGCGGCCTCCTTCCAGCCGTTGATGCGACGGCAGGTGCACGCCGATCGACTGCCGCCGATGCGGCCGATTTGGATGAACAGGTCGACCAATTCGGGTGTTTGCCGCAGAAGTTCGCGAACCTCGTCGATGACGACGAAGAGCACCTGGCAGCGGGGTCGGTGACCGCCTTGGTTGCGTAGCTCATCGTTGTATTCTCCCACGTCGCGAGGTTGCCGGCGGCCTGGAGGACGCGTTGGCGGCGTTGGATTTCTGCCCAAGATGGAGTCGTGGGAGCTGTTGATCGAGGCGGCGGCATCCTCCAGGTTGTCGACGATGGCCGCAGTGTGGGGCCAGGAGCTCCAGGCCGCGAAGGTGGCGCCGCCCGTGAAGTCGACGAGCACGAGGGAAAGCTGGTCCGGCGGGTGGCAGATCACTTGGGAGAGCACCAGGGTGCGGAGCACCTCCGACTTGCCGGAGCCGGTGGCGCCGACGCACAGGCCGTGGGGGCCCATGCCGTTTTGGCGGATTCCTTGATGTCGCAGTTTGATGGGTTTTCGCCTCGGAGTCGATACCGTAGGGCACGTTGAGGAAGTCCTCGGTGGACCTGGGTTTCCAGGCTTCTTCGATGCTGTAGGTAGCGAGTCTGGATGCCCAGCATGGCGTCCAGGGCGATGGTTTTGCTCCAGGGCGCGCATCGGGGTGGCGTCTTCCACAAGGCGCAGCGGGGAGAGATTGGCGGGTGATGGCTTCCGCCAGGCTGATGGGGATGATGTCCAGGGTGCCTTTCCACCGCCGTAGAGCATGCGTTCGACATAGCCTTCTTCCCCTCGGCGGGTTCTTGGATTTCGCCGCGACAGGAGCTGCACTTCGAACGTGTTGTCGTTTTCGAGGAGGACGCGACATCCACGGCTGAGGGTTCCAGTGTATTGGGAGGAAGACATGGCGAGCAGCACCATGCGGCCGCTGGCCAAGCTCGACAGCGCGGAAGCTGGCCGGCCACCCATTTGCCGTGCGGGTGTCCATGTCGACGATCACCATGAAGAACGGCCGGTCGAGGGGCGGCTTCCCGGTATTTTTGATTTTCGGCGAGTTCTTCCACCCACGGGAGGCGATTTCTCCGACGAGTTCGGTGGCGGATTCCTCATCGTGGGAGACTTCGCGTTTGCCGATAGGGGCCGTCGAAAAGCCTCGGGGACAGGATATGCGGCCAGGAGAAGCCAGTCTGCCGTCGTAGGGCTGGGCGGCGTGGATGCGCAGGTCGTCGGGCGTGGAACACGCCGCTGGAGCACGATGGAGCGCACGGCGGCGGTTGTTTGCTCTAGCGGGGCCCACCAGGGATCACGCCGCGCGCTGGGATGGACGCATGGGCAGGCCTCGATGGTGCGGGTGCGGCGCAGCATGCGGTCGAGATGACGCCTGGGCGATCGGTTCGGAGATCGCCGGTCGTTGGTGGCTTCACAAACACGTGGGTGGCGAGCTCGCCGATGCCGCTGCCGATGCGGGTGAGTGAGGAGTCTCCGTCGCCGCGGCGGCGTTCCCAAATCCGGTAGGGGTCGCGCACCACATCCGCCAGCATTTCCGGCGCTGGGTTACGCATGAGGGCTTCCGAGCGTTGCGTCTGGGCGCGTTCCCGAATCCTCCTCCACCTGGCCCAGGTGTTCGATGAATCGCACCCGGTCGTCTTCGGCCTGTTTGCGTTTGCCGGTGCGGTTGCGAGCGAACGCGCCGACGGCGGTGAAGAGGACCACGACGATCGACGTGACCGAGCCGATGGCCATGCGGATGGGGTTGCCGGATGACATCATCATCATGACCATGCCGGCCCCGCCAACGATGGGCATGAGTGCCATGAAGCATGCCGCCACCGCCACCCCCGCGAATGAGTGGGCACCGCGGCGATTTCGATAGGTTTATCTGCTTTAATTTTTATGCAGCCGGGCGGGCCGGTGTACTATACGTGCGAGTGCTCATATATCCTTACCCTACTAGTCAGATTGTCGGGCTGAGTAGTGGAAATCTTAATGCGAAAATGAGTTCAGTATTTGTTCGTCTGAGTATATTTTGGGAGAATCAGCAGCTAGATGTTGAGTCTACCGGCCCAGCGAGCCGGTGGTGGATTTTTCATCGACGAAATCATCCAACTGTTCCACCCGGTAGATGAATCCCACACCAAGCCGGGGAATCCGTCACCGACGTGTTCACCTGGGCTCTGTCCTCCCCATTAATGGGCGGATCAACCCGACATTTCCCTGTCGGAATCCGGCATTATTGATGGTCAACGCCTATATTTAACGCGGGCTTCGGATGCCGCCCAGGCCCCGTTGTTGACGATATTTTAAGCGAGATTCGCACCACTCATCGACGACAACCAATGGCGCTGGCTCATCAACCAGTACGTCTCGAATGGGGTTGTATTGTTGTGGGCTCACCCTTTTAGGGTTGCTCTTCCTCATCCTGCTCCCCACCCTCACCCCCACCAGTCAGACCAGCCCGTGGGTGTTCGCCCCCATAGGGATCATCACCCTCATCAGCATCATCATCGCCGCCTCTAGGCCCCCACCCTGGCTGCGGTGGGCCGGCATCGCCCCCATAGCCGCTGCCTGCGCCACCTGGCCCGCAACCACACTCATGACCCAATGCCACTACCCCGGCACGCATCACCTGGACCCTGGCTGCCGCTGCCAGCCTGGGCGGCATCATTGCCGCTTTCCTCGCCGGCAGACGCCGCCCCCAACAACAAGGCATAAGGCGCCATAGCCGCAACGATACTGCCGAGTGGTCGCATTCACCATCCTCACCATTGTCCTCACCGGACTGGGCATGTCGCCTTCCTGTTCCCCCGTCCGACCCCTCGCCGTGCGCCGCCTGGGGCTTTCCTGGGCACCCGTGCTCCTGCTTCTCATCGCCCCCACCGTCGCCCTCAACGCCACCAGGCTGCACCATGCTGCGGCACGCAACGACATCGCGGCGACCCGGTGGAACGCACCAAAAGTCCACACCACCGCACGCCGCAGCGAAGCCTTCAGCAGGGGACTCGTTGGGCTGCCACCGCACCGCACTCCTGGACATCATCACCTGACGGGCAGCCCCTACTGGCAGCAGGTCATCCCCGCCGCCTGCCCTCGCCCTCATCCTCATGCTCACGCAGCCACGGCTTCGCTGACGCCCGCATCATCGCCCCCCTGCTCGCCCACCGGCGGGGTGGGGTCACCCATCGCTGCAGCCACTTCACACTCACGCTTCGGCAAACACCACTGGGTCAAACCACCCACCCTGGTGGCAGCCGACAACTATCTCGTCTCGTGGTGCTCGCCAGCACGCTCGTCGTCATTGCCCTGCTGTTCATATCGGTCAATAACCTCAGCCTCGACGAATTACAGGAGGCCCGCCTGTCGAGATTATTTCCACCATTGACGTGCTCATCAGCCTCACATTCGTCCCCGGTATCCTGGTGGCCCAAGGCGTATACACCTATTTTTGGGCCATCACGTAGCCGCTACTCTGACACAAACCCTGGTCGACCAGCCAATCCAAGGCGACCGCAAATGCCGATCCTCACCATCCACATCCACCTTCAGGTTCAACGACCGCATGGTGTCGTCGTCAAGCAGCCTGGTGACCTGCGCAAACCGGTCCGCAATCTCGGGGTACTGTGCCAAAACTCCGAATTAAACACCGGCGCCGCATTATAGGCCGGGAAATATTGCCGGTCATCCTCTCTAACACCACCAAATCCAGCGGACTGGATCCGGCCATCCGTGGTAAACACCTCACCCAGGTTGCACGCACCCGTGTCCGTCGCCTGAGTAGATCGTGCCCGTGTCCATGAGCGAAATATTCTTTTCGGGAATCCTCTCGGCGCCCCGCGGAATACCATATTTTTCCAGCATGGGAGTTGAGCCCATCCGGGCGGGAATTAAACTCCGCATCACGCACATGGTGCGCTCCGCCACCGGCAGGTTTGCGATATCACCCAGCTTGGTGAGAGTTATGCTGCTCCGCATACTCGCGCCGCACCGCAAACGTACACGCATTATTGAGCGGTGTCGGATCTGACCAGGTGAGCCCGTTTGCTAAATCCGCCTCGTACACCGCCTGCCATTGCTTCTTCTGGTCGGAATGCCGGTTTTCATGCCCTCAAATACGTGAGCCATGCCGTCCCCGTGTATTCGTAGAGGATTTGCGCCTGGCCGACTCCAGGAGTTTCCGCGCCGGCTGCGACCCCGGAACCCGCCCGTCGTATCTGTGGCCCGAAACCCGCAGCGTCCGCAATATAGACCGCTATTTCTGCCCATGTGAGCTGTTCGGTAAAGGCTTTCGACGTAATCGACCACCCGTTTGCCTTCCGCGCCGAACCGGCTGGATGGCGGCCGGGTGCAGGCTGGGGAATGACCGAGGCGGAGGGCCGCAGTCCGCAGCCCGCGAGGGGCGAGGGTGCAGCCGATGACCAGGATGCTGAGGTATCTTCGTGAGCTTCATGGTTATAGTCCTTTCGGCCGCAACGCGTGTTCGAGCACTCGGGCGATCCAGTCCACCGCCAGGGCGAGGAGGAGGCCACGAGGAGCGACCCGGTGATGAGCAGCGCGGTTGAGTCGCCAGGTTAACGCCGGTGGTGATGAGAATGCCCAGCCACCACCGTCGACGAAGGTGGCGAGCAGTTGCGCGGTTCCCACCGGAGCACCAGGGCGGTGCGAATGCCGGCCAGCATGATCGGCACCGCCAGGGGAGCTCGATCTGGAACAGCACCTGGACGGCGCTCTGCCCATGCCCCACCGGCCTCCACCAGTTTGGGGTCCACCGCATCCAGGCCGACCATGGTGTTTTTCGAGCACGGCAGGAAGGCGTAAAGGATGAGGGGCGACCGCCGCGGTGGTGAAACCGAGACCCAAGCCAGAAAGCAATGAGCACCACCAGGCTAATGGCGGGGCGGCCTGCCCCAGGTTAGCGAGGACATGACGGGGGTTGTGAGCCACCGAAATGGTTTTCTGGTGAGCAGGATTCCCTAGGGGATAGCGAAATGAGCACCACCACGATAGAGACCGCGGTGAGTTCCAGGTGCTGCACCGTGAGGTTGAGCAGATTCGACAGCGTGAGGGTGGCCAATTCGGTGCTGGTGAATTGTGCCGTGCTCAACCAAATAATGAGGGGCGATGAGAATGACAAGAATGACAATGGCTGCACCATGAGCCCTTGCCACCAGTTCGATTTTGTGGTTTGCATGGGCTATCCTCCTCTAGTCCTCCGGTGTGGCTGGCGTGTCCGGGGCGTCATCGCACCCACGCGGGCCACCACCTCTTCGGGATGTCGCCCTCATTATGCCCAGGGGGTATCTTCGTCGGAGGTGGCGCTGCGCAGCTCCGTGATGGCGTTCATGACGGTTTCCACATTGACGATGCCGAGGTCCGGCGGGGGCCTTCGACCAGGGCGGCGCCAGAGTGGCGACAAGCATGGTGTCCAGGGCGTCGTTGAGGAGGATTTGAGCCCCACCACGGGCAGGTCATCCTCCCGGTAGTGGTGATGGTGGTCATGCGGCGCAATTGTTTCCGCTGGGCCAGGAGAGCACCCGGTTGTGGTTGTCGAGGATGACCGCATGGTCGTGGCCTAGGCGTTCCGCTTCTTTCAGGATGACGGCGGCATCGTCCCCGGCCTGCCCGAAGGCCGGGTGATGAGGTCGGCGTCGCCGACGCGGGCCAGGTTGAGTTGTTTCAGGCCGGCGCCGGCGCCGATGAAGTCGGCCACGAAATCGTCGGCGGGCTCCCCAGGATGCGTTCCGGGGTGTCATATTGCACGATGCGGGCACCTTCGTCGAAGACGGCAATCCAGTCGCCCAGCTTGGCGGCCTCGTCAAAAGTCGTGGGTGACGCACACAATGGTTTTACCGAGTTCGGATTGGATATTGATGAGCTCGTCCTGGAGGCGTTGGCGGGTGATCGGGTCGACGGCGCCAAGGGGTTCAAAGTCCATGAGAGTACCGGCGGGTCGGCGGCCAGGGCGCGAGCCACGCTCGATGCGTTGTTGCTGGCCGCCCGAGAGTTCCTTCGGGTAGCGGTCCTATAGGTTTTCCGGGTCCAGGGACACCATGGTGAGGAGTTCATCCACCCGCTTAGCGATGCGGGCCTTGTCCCACTTCAGCATTTTCGGCACGATGGCAATGTTGGCACCACCGTGAGGTGCGGTAAGAAGGCCCCCGGATTGGATCACATAGCCGATATTGCGGCGAAGTTTGATCCGTTCGCCCATCGCTGGCGTCTTCGCCACCTGATGAGATGCGCCCCTCGGTGGGTTCAGATGAGTCGGTTGATGAGTTTCGAGGGTGGTGGTTTTACCACAGCCGGACTTGCCGACAGAACATGACTACTTTGCTGGCCGGGAATTTCCAAGGGTGAGCTGGTCGACGGCGTGGCTTTATTATTGCCGTAACGTTTGGTCACGTTTCTTCCAATAGGATGGCGGCGGCACCACCGCGAGTCGCTGGTCGAGGTCGGTGGATTCGATCTGGTCGGTAAGTTGATTTAGACACGGATGCCCCTTTTGAAAGTAGTGAAACGTCCCAGCAGGATGAGTGCGAGGTCTAACAGAAGTGCAAGAATGACGACGGCTTGATAACGCCGGTTGCCACGATTCAGAAAGAGTTGGCGCTCCCCAGTCGGGACGGGCCAGAAAAATATAGCCGCCGAGGCCGGGCCCAGCGCATAGGGCGACGACGGCGGCAATGCCCATGGTCATGTTGGGCGGACACGCGCATGCCGGCCAGGATCACCGGCCAGGCCAGCGGCAGTTCTACGCGAAAAACGTATCAGGCGGCTCTATGCCCGATGCTGCGCGGGCGGCGCTGACAATGTTGAGTCCACCGGATAGGCCCGACCGCGTTCCGCAAATAGGCAGCGTACGCAAAGAACGTGACGACGATCACCGCCGGCAGCACACCAAATCCGAAAGGGAATGATGAGGATGCCCACGAGGGCGAAGGAGGGATCGTAAGCCCCACCGTGGACGCGTTATTGGCCAGCGCGGCAGAGTCGCGGGTGCCGATAGCTGAGCGCGGCACACACCACCCCAATGATGGTGGCCAGGATGAGGCATTGCACCACTCAGGCTGAGGTGCGCCAACTATCTGCCAGTATGTGCGTCCAACGTTCAGCTATAAAACTCTCTCATGGCTTTTCCTGTTGCCGAATATTTCCCGCATTCAGGCTATAATCCATATCTCGGTCCTGCCATTTTTGGCCCGATCCAGTCGTGAGTGCATTTATATCACATCTCAAACCAGTATAAACAGGCACTACCATTTTAGGTATGATATGTGTCAGCATTTTTCCTGATCTGCTGTCATTTTGTGCCCGATTTTTGTTTCGATTACCCCTTGTCTGTCGAAAATCATGACAAATCGCACTCTCTAGGGATGGCGGAAAGAGACCGAAGGGCGTCGATAAGCTGTAAGCAATAGAAACCAGTCACCAACCACAGGATTTATCACGACCGAAGACGAACGACTAGCGCAGGAATACCTGACTAAGCTGCAAGAATCGGTAGGGGGCGCGGCGAAAACTCAGTCTTGCGGAATCATCGATCGACTCTCCGACCTGGCACTCAGCAACATCCCCACAACCTCGCAGGTAGCGCAGCATGCGGAGCTCGCCAGGCGGTCGGCGGGAATCCCATGGTCCAGTGACCCAACCGCTGGCGCCACCGCCCCGGAAGAGCGAGAAGAGCGCGCTGGATCTGGCCATGAAATCCCTCTTCGTCCTGTGGTTCATCGCCGTCGCCATAAACCTGGCGGTATGCGGTTGGGCGTATGCCTCCACCGTTGGCAGATCTACTATTTCTGGCCCATGTGGGTGATTCTTCCCGGAATTATATTTCCCCGCCATCCGCTGGCTGCGCGAATATCCTCTAATGGGGGCCAGGTTAGCGCTTGACCACGCTACTATTTTGAAATGAATCTTGGCTCTCACCAATGCCCGGCAGCTTGCCTGTGTGCGTGGTTAACAATTCCGAAAACTGATTGCCCACAATCACATTGTCGGCGATCACGCGTCGTTAATGTTACCAATCAACCGTTCCTGCCACTCCGGCCAGGAGAAACCTCGGCACCAACATAAATCACAGGAACGTTTTTATTCCGCGGCGTGAATTCATTTCCCGAAATCACAGTGCTGTTTAAGTCTCCCCTACCACCATGGTAGGGTTCCTTAGGATTATCCACCGGGCTGGGCGCACCATTCTTATCGGGAACATAGGAATGCTCATTGGGGCCTGGCTTACGCAGATTCGTCTCCGACGACCGGCCATCCCAAAATGGATTCCACATCCACCATGGCCCGCTTCGCCCACCCGTCTATCCCTATTCCCCACAAACTTGGTGTTATGCGAATCCGTGCCCACCAGCAAATCCAGCTCGGGCTGGACTTAGCGTCCCTTTTCACCGTCACCGAATTATGCTCAAAACGTCGTGTTATCGCACCCTGGTATGCCTGCAGTAAAGCCCTGCCCCACGGACACATCCGAGGAAATCGTATTATCGCGCACCACATTATTATCCGAATCGTAGGCAATATGCACCCCGGAGGAAATGCTATTGGTGAGCTGATTCTGCTCCACCAGATTATTATTGCTGCTGTTTTGGATGGAAATATTGCGAGTATTGGCTGTCACCTCATTACCGCGGATCACACTATCGCTCACCCCGGAGAAAGCTAATGCCATAATAGCCGCCCCTAGTGCGGTTATTGATAATGGTCAGCCCGGTAAAACCCGCGATCGGCCGACTGACCGTGCCATTGGTCGCATACCGTTCCCACACCGGGCTGCGGCTCCCCTTCACCGGGTTATCGGACTCGTCCCTGGTGGCGGTGGCCACGATCGACAGCGAATGCCCCACCTGGGCCCGCTCCCCCTCGGTGTTATTGATGAAATTATCGGCGACAGTGATGTTCTTCACCAGCCGATCGGTGGCGGACATTTCCACCGCCCGATACGTCAAATGGTTAAAAACAATCCCTGCTGACCCTCGATGTTTTCCCCACCGTCAATCATGATGCCCCGCGTGTAGGGGCGCTCGCCAGGTTGAGCGTCATGTCGGTGATCTTGCAGCCCACGTGCCGTGGGTGGTGGCAAACACGGACTCCCGGCGCGTCCGCCTGGCCCCGCATCGTTCGCGGTGATCTGCGCACCCTGGCGTCGAAATATTGCAGCCCCTTGGGCAGGGTGATCTGATCCGTCACCACATATTTTTGGGCCGGGCTCAACGTCACCCCGAGCCCCGCTGCGCCGCCAAATCCACGGCCTTCTGCAGGTCCCGGTGTTATCGCGCCGTTGGCGCCGAGTGCAAGCAGCGGCACAACCTCTGAACTTTGGCCCCCCATACGTCACTCCGGCAATGGTCACCGTGGCATCGGCGCCCTTTTGCTTGTCGACGTCGCGGACGAACCGCACATTGGTATATCCGTCCGTCACCACCACGTTTTGCTTGGCGGTATTCAGGGCCTGCGCCGCCGAAATACTCCCCACAACAGCAGTATCGAAGCTTTCCTCTATCTTCTCCGCTTTCGGGGTTTTTACCAGTAAGTTTCCGCTCGGTCAGCTCGGTATTTTCTTCAGAAGCGCGCTCAGGTTCCTCTGTTTTGTTACTACTGAAAAACTTACTTAGCAATGAGAGGGAAAGCTTGACCCACTGCTAGTATCCGGCAAATCCATACGGCGTGAGCAGCAGGTATTTGCGTCACAAACAGCAGCATGCTGACGCACAGACCAGCCACCATTCGTATAATCCAGCGTGACTGCGGTCGCATAAGTACCAGCTCCCTCGGGGCAAGAACACCATTGTTTTCTAACGCCCCACAGCCTAGCTGTTACCATCGAGAGCCAGTCACACTTTTTGCGTTTTTAATCAATTTTTGTAACAATTTTAGATTGACTGCAATTATCTTGGGGCTGAAGCCAGGATAATCACAGAAAACCTATGTGTATAAGCATAATTGCAGTACTTTTTGGGGGTGCCACGAATTTTCTCGCATGCAATCGCATGTCGCTCACACCCCCACCGCAATTTACTGTTTCTTCATCGAACCGGTCTCGGCAAACCGCTGATGGAACGAGAAGGCCGTTGCCACGATCGTGCGGGGTTTGCAACATCTTCCGATCCGTGGCCAGCTTCAAAGCCCGCTCATAATACTCTTTCCAAAAGCGGCCGGTAATCCGGGTGAGCCAGCGCAATCATCTTCGGCACCCGCTGCCGTGGCGCCAAACCGCGCAGGTCAGCGTAGCCGTATTCGGTAATGACCACCTTTGACGTCCTGCTCCGTGTGGTCCACGTGCGACACGAACGGCACGATGGCCGAAATGTCGCCGCCCTTGGCGAACGACGGGGTAATGAACGACGAAAATGTAGCCGGCACGAGTAAAGTCACCCGAACCACCCACACCATTCATCATCCGGGAACCAATCACATTGGTGGAATTCATTGCCGTAAATATCCGCCTCAATCAGGCCATTGCTGCAGCAGATGAGCCCAACCGGCGAATCACCTCCGGGTGGTCTGGAATCTGCTGCGGGCGCAGAATAATCTGCTTGCAATACCGGGAGGCCTCATTATTCATCCGCTCCGCATACTCCGGCGACAGCGAGGAACGACGTGGCCGAGGCGACCGTCATCTTGCCGGCATCAATGAGATCGACCATGCCGTCCTGAATCACCTCGGTGTGAGCCTGAATATTCTCAAACTTGGAATCGAGCAGGCCACTCATCACGGCGTTTCGGCACATTCCCCACGCCAGACGTGCATGCGGTAACCATCATAGGTCAGCCGACCTGCGGCAACCTCGCCCTCCAAGAAATCCAGGAAGTGGCTGGCAATCTGCTTCGACTGCTCGTCGACAGGCTTAAACGGCGCATTGCGGTCCGGCAACCTCGGTCTCGACAACCGCAACCACCTTATCCACGTCAATATCAATATAGGTGGTGCCAATGCGCTGGCCGGGGCTCGTGATCGGAATCGGCTGACGGTTCGGCAGCGGCGTAACGCGGTAAAATATCGGCCATACCCTCCAACTCCAGGGACTGCCACGAATTCACCTCGATAATGATCTTCTCGGCCGCATCCAAATACTCCACGTTATTGCCCACGGACGACGACGGGACGAGCGCACCATCTTCAGGTGATCCGAACTGCCTACAATGGCAACATTCATCTTGCCAGAAGCCCTCTTCCACATACATACCCTGACTCGACAGGTGATAATCCGCATACAGCGTGGTGCCATCATTGATCTTGCTGCGCATCATCGGATCCGACTGGTAAGGGGTGCGGAAACCGAACCGCATCCGCCTCAGCCAACACCCCATCACAGCCAGGAGCCGTCGAAGCGCGGTGAACAGATCAATCATAAACCTCATCACCACGAGCATGGCTCTTGCCCGCTGCGCAACAGCGGCGGGAAGCACTCGGCAACCAGCACCAGTAAAGCCCGGAGATGCCAACCTTGTCACCAGTGGTTCACGAACAACTGGCGGCGCGCATCAGCCGACATGACTTTGCCAGCAAGCTTGGTATCTGCAATGCGTTCCGACATGAAATTCTCCTATGAAACTCCGACACAGGGTTGTGAGTACCCCTAAAGCAGAAATTTTAGTTACGGAGACCACATTAACGTAAAACAGTGGGTTCATGTGCGAATTTCCGTAATTACTCCCAAAAACACCGCAACAATGGCCCATAACCCCAGCACACACCAATCCATAAGCTACCCCGTCACTACCCCCTTTCTGGTATTAGGTAGATGAGTCGGCGTTGGAAACTTTCCACCCTGGCCGGCATCGGTATCAATGACAAACCGTGAGTTTAACAATCGGTTCCATCGTTAGCTTCCCCGTGATCCTGGCCCCCATGGCCGGCGTCACCAACGTGGCATTCCGCACCCTCTGCCGCGAACAGGAACTAGCAAACCGGAACGGTATCGGCCCTATATGTATGCGAAATGATTACCGCCCGGCTTTGTCGAGGGCAACGAGAAAACGCGCCACGACAACCTTTTCGGCACTGACGAGCACCCACGCTCCCTCCAGTCCACACAACCGACCCGAATCACGTAGAGGCGGCCCGCATGGTGGCTCGACAACAACCTGGCTGACCACATCGACATGAACTTCGCCGCCCTGTCCTCAAGGTCACCCAGCGGCGGCGGCTCCGCCTCCTCTATAGCCGCCGCTCTTCGGCACATTGTGGCCGCGGGCGGTCAAAAGCCGTGGCCGCACCAACATTCCCATCACGGTGAAATTCCGCATCGGCATTGACGACGACCACCACACCCACCCTCGACGCTGGCCGAATCGCCGCGGCCGAGGGCGCAGCGGCGGTGGCTCTGCACGCCCGCACCGCCGCCCAACGGTACCCGCACCGCCGACTGGTCCCAGATCGCGGCGCTCAAGGAACACCTGGCGGACACCGCATCCCGGTATTGGGAAACGGAGACATTTTCCAGGCGACCGACGCCCAAAAATGCTGACCGAAACCGGCTGCGACGGGTGGTCGTGGAGCGCGGCTGCCTCGGGCCGGCCAGCGGCCTTCGCCGAACTGTCCGCCGCATTACGGGCGTCGACATTCCCCGGAACCCACGCTTGGCGAGGTCACCGATCATTCTCCGTCACGCGGAACTGCTCACCCACTACGATGGGGGAAGAGAAAGCCTGCCGGGATCTGCGTAAACACATGGGCTGGGTATCTGCGCGGCTTCCCCGTGGGCGGACCTCCGGGCAAAATTGTCCGCAATTAAAACCCTTACGGGATCTACTGGCGGCACTGAACCCTGGCGGGAATCCCCAGCGCTGGCCACCGACGCGGATGCGGGTTCCGCCGGCAGGCTCCCCGCAAAAGTCATTGCCGGAAGGCTGGCTTGACGACCCCGAAGACGAAAACCGTTCCCGAAGGCGCGGGACATCATGCACCCGGCGGCTAACCAGGCAGCACGCCCAGCGGGCTAAAAATCCATTTTGGTCCACGTGCGAAGAAACCCTCGGATTTAGCTAACCACTGGTCAAACATGCGCACCACATCCGCCATGGCATGCGGGCGCCCCATAGTGGTGGTCGCCGTCGCCTTCCCGGTATTCCACCCACCACTGCGCCGTCGACGCGAATTCCGGCACCTCATAGGATATCAGCCATCATCATCGTCTGGATATAGTATTCATCACGACTACTCAAAAAAGAATATAGAATCGGCATCCAGTAGCCATCGTCGCGCAGATACTCCAGGCTGGGCAGCAGGCTGGCGCGGGAAAACGCGATGTCCCCACCGATTGGCCCGAACTGCATAGGCGGGATCCTCATCCCCGTAGCAGACAGCAACGCACTGTTGATATCCCAGCCCCAAATGGTGGTGGACCGCCAATCGCTCCAGCCGCCATGCCTCCTCCGCTCACTGATGCGCAACCGAACCCACAGGCACCGGATCCCCCCGATCACAACGTCAAGATATCTGAACGTGAGCGCGTCATCGGAACAAAGCTCACCTGGGCCGCCCTGAGGGGAGAGAAAAATGTCTCCTTACTGCTCCAACGATCGGCCAGGAAATCATGGTCGGCAAGCAATGCGCGGGTGGAGCAACCAGACACCATCGGGGTGCGCTCCGGCTCATATAATAAAAATCATAAGACATAGCCGCAGTCTATCAATGTGTCCGGACGCAAAACCCCACGGGCGGATCAGCGGCGCTATGGCGTCGATAGGCGTCGACAAGCACAGAAAAACTATTGCACCAAATTAAATCTACGGAGCTTAATGCGCATGGCCGGCCACCATCCGGGTGGGTTTGAATAATGCCAGGTTCACAATGCCTCGATCGCCACGGAAAACGTGGGATGCGCAAGGGCTCATAGTCGATTTCGATAACATCCCGATTGGCAAGTCTCCAACCCCACGGCCATCACGTGGTCACGGCCAAGATAGGAATACAGTCCCCTGAAGCGACCCAATGGTGTTCGTGATGCCAGGTGGCCTGCGCCCGATCCACAGCGGTCGCCATAATGCTGGTCGAGGCGGCTGCGCCGGGTAGAGCGTGGTATTGAACTGGATGTGCGTGTCCGGGCCGCCGAACAAAGCGCGACCATACGCAGCAGATCCAATTGCTCCAGGCTGAAATCGCTGGTAGCCGCGCGATTCTGCCGCACATAATCAATGTTAGTGTTGATGGATGTCGATAATCGCCGCGGGCAGGTGCATACGGTGGCGACCAACCCGCCGCCGAAACTGGGGCGAATATTAATGCAGTTGGATGAATCAAGATAGGTGAGCACCAGCATGGAGAGCATGTTGCAGCTCCGCACTGTCGATGCTGCGGTCGCCGGAATCAATCTCTATAAACGCCAACCCATATCGAGGACTGCCCATTGTATGCCTCCCATTATCGCATATCAAAGACGGTTTTCTTTTAGCGTACCGCGGTTTTCGCTTGTCGACGCCATAGGCGTGCGATCCCACTCACCACGACACATTTGGTGACACACAATATTTATCGAAGATTGCTTGCGGACGACTGACCATAATGGGGACCCAGCGGTGATTATTATTTTCAGCAGTTCACAATGGTTATCTATCTCATTATGGGGGTTATTCATCATGCTTATAACAACATGTGGGTACCCGTTTTTCATCATGACCGATAATATTAATTCCATCATTCACACAGACCCATCCAAAAGATACACCTCGGAGGAAGACCTTCCTCACGGGTTCTTTCCTCGTCACCTATGTGTTACTCTATTCCCTGCACGCTGGCCACTATTTTTCACCCCAATATTCGACTGATTCTCATGGTGCTTGCCATTGATGGGATAGCGGCATACCGGCTGCTGCTCACTACCGCCACCAAAGCAGGTGTGGGAGGCGCAAGGTGCACTCCATTGTTGTCGTGTGTGTGCGGCTTCCTGGGGACTGAATATTCTCACGACCATCACCGGTTTCATCCTGAAAACTCTTTCGGGTTCACTCGGCGATCCTCCCAGAACGAAACCAGTATTGCGGAACTGCTACATAGCAATGCGGCGACCGTTCCTCCTGATTTTGGGGCTCGGGCATGGCCGGCCCCTATCGTGGAAGAGCCGTGTTCCGAGCAGTTCCTCATTGGATTCCTGGAACGCTACATCCCCATGTGGGCGGCGATCGCCATCTCTAGTCTCTTATTCGGCCTCATCCACATGCATGGGTTTACCGCCTCCGAATGGTTTAACGTCTGGTATTACTCGGCCATGGGGTCTGGCCTTCAGCCTCATCTATGCGCTCGACCGGAATGTACATGCCCATCGCGGTCCATGTGGACTGACCTGCCCCACGCCCGCTTAGCGCACTGGGTTCGGCTGCCATTCGTCGCTGGACAGCTGGCTCGCCGCAGGTGCGGCGTTAAGAAAAACCAGCCCCACGAATGGGAGCTGGTTTTCTTGTTACTATTAGTCGTTATTTACGGCGCCGGCTGCGAAGAACCAATACCGCACCAATCACTGCGAGAACAAGCGCACCCGCGATAACCCACAGTACCGAAGCACCGGTGTTAGCGAGACCCTTATTCTGGGCTTTCTGGCCTTGGACCTGCTGCTTTTGGCCATTGGGCTGCTGGGACTGCACGTTCTGGGCCGGGTTGGCACCAGGCTTCTGTGCGCCCGAAGAGCCTGACTCCCTGAGCCTGTGCACCCGGGGTCTGCGGAGCGTTACCCTGCGGTTTGCCGCCCTGCGGTGCCGGAGCACCCGGGATAGCTGCGCCAGCCAGCGGGATCCAGCGGAACCAGCAACCAGTACCACGGAATGTTCGTGGTGTTGGTCACCTTGACCAGGGTGGCCTTGGCACCGGTGCCGGCCTGCACGGTCACAGTGCGGTACCGTCACCGTTGTCCTTCACGGCATCCTTGGTGTCAGAGAGTGTAGCCAGGGGTCTGCCAGGTGCTGAACACATTGCCTCAGGCAGCTTTTCCTTCAGGGTGATCTGGGTGCCCACCGGCAGCTTCGGCAGATCGGTGTAGGTTTCGCCAGCCTTGACCTTGAATTCCTTGGTTTCGGTCTTACCGTTGTGCTGCCATTCAGCGACAATGGTGTATTCCTTCTTGGAATCCGAGGAACCAGCGGCGGTACCCTGCACGAGCCTTGGTGACAGCTACCGCGCCCAACTCGTGGTAAGGAGTTCACCAGGTTTGCGGCAGCACGGTTGCGTCCTTGTCAGCCACGGTTGCGGTTGCCACGGTGGTGAGTCGAGCTCGTTCAGGCTTTGCGCCCTCCACAGTTGCCTGTGCCTTGTCTTCGGTGAAAGGTACACGGAGACCAACCGGAACGTCCTTGACCTCGACCGGTGCCGGCCTTCACGGTCAACTTGCCTTCCTTGGTCGCCTTGTCACCCTTGACGCACTTGCAGCCAACCTGGAATTCCTTGTTCTTGGCGAGTTCCTCACTGGTACCGGTCAGCGACTTACTGAGCTTGACGACGCCCTTCCACTGGGAGTACGCGTTGGTTACCCTCAACGGTCTGAGTGCTGTTCTTGACGATGGTCACATCGTTACGGCAGTGGTCTTCAGATCGGCGTTGCGACGCTTGCACCAGTTTCGGTGATCTTACAGGAGTAGCCGGCCGGAATCTTGGGGCTGGTCTTCGACCCACCAGCCGGAATACCCTTCAGTTCGCCCTGATCTCCGGCTTGCCGCGGCGGTGCACACGTAAAGAGCGAAGTCAGAAGGTCTTGCGCAGCAACCTTACTGCGGGTCAACCAGCTTCTTGGTGATGGTGAAGTCGCCTTCATCCTTGACGTAGGTGTTGGCGATGGTCCGGACGGAACCGCGCCGGTGGTGATAGTCACGGGCAGCGCCCCTCAGCAACGGTCAAGGTAGCACCGTCGATCTTGGATTGTGTCTCGGTCACGGTACAAGATGCGCCGACTGGCATATTCGGGGACACGAACCTCACCAGCACCGGTCACTTCCAGCTTCTTGTTGGTGTATCTGAGGAGAGCTGCACCATCCTTGGTGCAGGTGTAGTTGAAGGAGAACTTCTGGTGCTCGGCATAGTGATGCCAGTGGACACCTTCTTGACGACCTTAAAGGTACCCAGCGGTGGTGTACTTGTTGGTCCAGGGTCACCACCGGGTTGGTGACGGCCACAACCAGCGGGCTTGTTCTTCGACTTCACCGGAAGCGGGTCTGGAAGCAGGTTGCCTTCCCAGTTGAAGCCGGGCCAGCGTGACAGGTTGACACTCAGTGAAGGTGAGCAGGCGGCGCCAACGGAACGTCGGCGATAGCGGTCTCGGTGCCGTCACCCTTGAGATCACTTCACCGGACTTCACGTCTCTTTGCCGTCCTTAGGTGCACACATAGTTCACCTGTGAAGGTTTTGCGCGGTGGCATTGCCTCGGTGACGAGCGTCGCCGCTGTCTCTTCCACACCAGCTTCTTGGCCAGCTTCACGGTGCCGACCTGCGGCTTCGGCGGTGACCTTATTGGTCAGGGTCACGCCCACGCTGCGCTGGTCGCTGATGAGTGATGACGGCGGTCTTACCGTTGTCCTTGATTTCCACGTTGCCGTCGCTGGCGGTGGTGGCGGCGAACTTCGGGTCACCATAGGTGAACTTGGCATCGTTGGTGGGCAGCTTCTCCCGTCAGGTCACCTTGGTGTCCTTGGGCGGCGACACGTCACCCTTGACGATGTCACCGTTCAGCGGAACCTGAATGTCGTGGTTCTTGTTGAACGAGGCCCTGCGGCGACTGGATGTCGACGTTGACGGTGAATCATGCCATTTTGCAGCTCGGCGGGCTCGGGTTGCCGGGTCGAACCTTCTTCACTTCGAAGGTGCCACGGCTAACACTGGTGATGGTGCCGCTACCGGACTGCTTGCGGGTAACATCTGAACCAGGGTTTCTGGGCTGACGCCGTCGATCTTGGCATTATTGCCCACGGTGGTATCCACGGCAGATTCCTTGCCATCGGCAGACTGCGACTGGTAGTCACGTTATAGAACCGGTCGGCCTGCCAACAGCCGGCTTCTTCAGCGTGAGCTTTTGGCTCAGGCCATCGGCGCAATATCCTGGGTAACCTGCAGCTTCTCACCCTTAGCCGACGGCTCGGCGAGCTGTGCCGGGTCGGAGGTGTATTCACCGCAAGCAGGCTATCGGCGATGAACTTGTGGCCCACTGCACCATTCTTCAGGGCTGATCGAGTCGTTAATGACCACATCGCCGGATATATTGGCCAGGTCCTTACCCAGCATGACGATACGCCACCAATCTTGGAGGCCGTCCTTGAGGTAAACCAACCATCCTTGTTGGTCTTTTTCGGGAGTCTCACGTCAGCGGGACCGATGCCGCCATGCGGCCCGGGCAGGGTAACGTTGACGACCCTGCCGTCACTTCTGAACGGCAGGGGTGGGCTCGTTGCTGTTCCTTGGTGGTTTTAATGGCCTGAGCCTGACCTTCACCATGCCGTGCACACTGTCTTTGCCTTCGAATTTGTCGTTGAAGGTGCAGACAACTTGGTTATTACCACCGTCTACAACACAGTCACCACCCTCAACGGCACCATCCACCAGCTTAATGCCGAAGGTGCCCTTGACGGCAATTTCCCTTGGGGAATTGAATGGTGAACTTCTGCGCCAGCCTTCACGCGTTCTGGCGCTCCAGTCCCACTGAACACCAAATGAATCCCACTGCTTCAGCGAGGGGTGGTCTGGTCGATAGATGTTCTCAATGTCGACCGTCTTCTCTTCATCAGCATGAGCCGTAGGGACGTTCATCATTCCCGCGGTCAATACCAGCAGCACGGAAGCTATAAACGCGTAAATTTTAAAACTTACGGTTTTACCCACTGCATTCTCCTTATCTTCTTAACATTTGTCTCGCTTACGAGTAACCCATCTCTCCTTTTAATGAAAATAAAGAAAAGACACGGCAAAACGAAGCGTTTGCTCACATCGTTAAATAAGAAGATTATCAGACAGGGGGCGCCAGTACTAGTAGCGGCATAACGCTGTGCGCAGCGACTTTTACCCCTATCAGTAAGATTAGAAGCGTCCTAACTGCACATATAAGCTTAAAATTTACTTAAATAATGGCTGGTCTGAAGTACCCCCGATTTAAGTCCATCTCAGCTGCTGTGTGTAGCAAAACATGATGTTCAACAACAACAAAACCCACATCCCGGTAGGCCCGTAGGGCGGGCTCATTATCCGCCCACGTAGAGGAACACCAGAGCTTGCCCCTCGGCTGCCAGGCGGTTTATTCCGGCGTTTACCAAAGGCCGCCCAATCCCTCGGCCCCGGCCGGCATCACCCAGACCCACCACATACTTCCCCTTGGCCCCGGCGCGCAGATCGCCGTGGCGTTTCACCCAATGGAATCCTAAGAGTTTTGCTGTTTTCCCACAGTGAGCACGTCGTCTGGGCGGTACCAGATCGGTGTCGCGGGCCTGGCTGAGGCGATCCAAGTCCCAGCCGCCTTGTTCGGGGTGCCAGGAGAAGGCTTGGTTGTTGGCTTCCAGCCAGAGTTGGTCGACGGTTTCACTACCGTAGCGGTCGTAGGCGGTGGGAGGTCGAGGGGAGTTCTGCGTCAGGAAACTGGTAGGCGGTGGCGGCGGTGAGGGATCACCGTCGATGGCCATGACGAGGAGTTCCCGGCTGGGAGTGTAGCCGAGTGGCGGGGCGAAAAGTGTTGGGCGGGTTGGAGGTTGCCGTGGGCCCAAAGGGGTTTGCGGGCCCATGAGGTCGATGAGGAGGGTGGCGCCGCCGTGGCGGCGGGCGGTGAGCGACTGCGAGTTCGGCGGTTTCGCCGTCGTAGGCGGCGATTCCCACGATGGTCGTGTCGTCGTAAAGCAGGAAATGCTGGTGTTGGGGGTTGGTGAGTCCGCGGAGGAATTGTTCGGAGAGGGGCGCGATGCCGTCGTGGCTGGTGGCAGCGTCGAGGACGGCGTGAATGGCGAGCTGGTCGGGGTGAAGTTCGCGTGTGACGGTGAGTTTCCATGCTTTTCAAGCGTAGCGAGTGTGGCACTATTGAGGTGATGGAAAACTTCGACGGCGCACGGTTGTGGTGCTCACGGCTGTGTTGGTGGGCGTGTTGGTGGCGATGTGGGTGGTTGATACGGCGATGGCGGCGCGGAGTGAGCGGTTGTTGTCGCAGCGGGTGTGCGAGACATTCACATTTGGGGTTTGCGCCGGAGGCGTATTTTTGGGGGCTGCCGTTTGTGTCGAATTTTATTACGGGTGTGGTGCCGTCAATGTATGTGGAGTGTGACGGATGTGAAGGTGAAGCCGTTTTGGGTTGTTGCAGGACGCACACCACGATTACTGATGTGGAGGTGTCTGACGGATCGGCTGTTGGCCGGTGATGTTGCGGGGGCGAAGGCGATGCTGATTACCCGGGGGTGAATTTTGATGCGGTGTCTTTGGGGCGCCCGATGGGGATTACCGATCTGGATATTTCTAGATCCGTATGATATCTTCGCCGGCGGGAGTGCGGCGTCGGAGGTGAAGTGACGGGGACGCCGCCGGGATTTACTGGGCCGGTGACGGTGGTTGCGGAACTGCGGTTAAAGGGAAAATGTTTTTGTTGTCGCCGATAACGGTGACGGATCGCGGCAAGTTGGATGACACTCAGAATGACAAGTTGTCGGATGATGATATTTTTCGGGCGTTTTCGGTGGGAGTTGAGATGCACAACGTTGCCGTTGTCGAAGCAGGCGAGTTATGTGTCGGCGGAGGGGGAACTGTGTATTTTTGAGTCGCAGCAGCGGAATGTGGTGGTGAGCATGGACGATGGCACCGGTTTCGAGGATTAGCCAACATAGCTGATGTGACGCTAGCCGATGCGGGGCATTACAGGCGGATGTCGAAGAAGCTGGGTCAAGTTTTATCCAGGAGAGGGGTTTGGCGGGGATTTTTCTCTTTGGGGGCGTAGACCTCGATGGCGTCGGGGAGGACGGTGAGGTGGCCGATTGGTGCTCGCCCGCGTATTCGCCGTCGACTTGGAAGCGTTGCCGGGTAGCACAATCCAAGATGACGGCCTGGCATCGTCGAATACGAAGGTGCGTTTTTCCAACCATTGGGCGATGGGGGCGATCATGTTTGCGACAAGCATTTGGAGGACTGCGAGGATGCGGCGGGGCCGGCGACGCTATTGATTCCGAAACACCCCAAGGCCGACGTCGAAAGAGTTGCGGGGTTGGTGATGACGGGGAGGGGCCCGAGAAGGTCCAGGGGGTTGGTGTTGCTTATGATACAGAAGGGCAGGTTGCGGGCGGTTTTGGTGGCGCCGTTTCGGTCTCTTTGCCCGCACGTTGATGGTGGGTGGGTATTTGCGGGCGCGGCACCACGCCCGGTAGGTGACGCGAATGTGGCGCAGGGGTGTGGCGGCAAAGCCGCGGCGGCGAGCCCGGTCCATGGTGGCGATGACGTCGGCGTCGATACCGAAGCCGGCGTTGACTGCGAACCAGTGGTCTTGCCAAATACCGAGGTCTATGGTGCGTTTGAGGGTTGTGTTCGAGGGTGTGGGCGAAGTGCTTCGGTGGCGTGGATGGGTTCGGGTGGAAAGCCGGGGCGCAGACAAAAACATTGGCGGAACCGGTGGGGATGACCGCAAGGGTGGGGATGTTGGTGCGGGGGTGTGGGTGCTGGCCCCAGAGTCCATTGATGACCTCGTTGACGGTGCCGTCACCGCCGATAGCAACCACCACGTCGTAATCCGCGTTGGTGATATTGCGGCATAATTCGGTGGCGTGGCCGGGGTGGTGGGTGAAGTAGGTGGTGAGGTGAAGTCCGGTCACACCCCGGAGGTGGGGATGATGTGGCGGAAGGCTCCGGTTTGGGGTGGTGGGTTCGGGTTGAAATTAGCAGCAGTCGCACCTCACACAACCATAGTGTGCCATGCTGCTGGTTAAAGGTTATGAGTGATGACGTGGTAAATAATGAACCCCATGAGGAGCGGCTGACGCCCCAAAAGATTTCGTTGGGGGTAGTGATGCAGTGAATTTAGCTGCTGAGCAGTGGAAAGAAAACGGCGCATCGGAATATTCCCGGGTTGGGGGATTTACCGATTCCTGACGACACGGCAAACCTGCGGGAGGGCCCCAGCTTTGCATGATGGGTTGTTACCAGCGTTGTTGCCCGCTCGTGGGGAGTGTGGCGGGGCACCGGCCGAGCGTTGGATCACACGGATGCGGATGCGAAACCCACCCAGTTTGGGCAACAGATTATTTTCGCCCATGATGGCGAGAATTATCTGACATATTCGTCTCGGGTGTGGAAGCTTGACGACGAGGGGAATCAGGTAGGCCTCGACCACCGGGAGACTGGTTTTCTGGCGAATCACCGGCAAGGACGAGATCGAAGTGGTGGCGCATTCGACGGGCGTGGTGGAGATTTTCTATGGGAATCCGATCAAGGAGCGGGCGTGGGAGATCACGTCAGCATCAACGTTTAGTGACCACAGACCGGGCCGCAAGAATTTGGGCGCGGGCAAACGCCTGTTTGGCCTGATGCCGAATAATAACCTGGGGTGGGGTGGATGAGCGCATGGTGGATGGGGAATACCACCCGCATGTCTGCCGAATTATCGCGGGTGATTGGTTAGGATTACTGGTTAATGCGGCCTCGATGAGCTCCCCGGATCTCTGCCTCGTTGGCGGGGGCTGGGAGTTCTTGATCGTTAATGCGGGTGACGCGGGCGGCGATGCGCACCGAGATCCCGAGCCACACGCTGTCGGCCCGAAACAGGTCGTCGAGGACGAGCTGTTTTTCTTCTACCGCCATTTTGTTCGGTACGCGTATTCAGAATAGGGGCGGCCTGGGTGGTACCGGGAGGATATCGCCGCCGGCGGTGGGGTGCGGATTTTTGCCGCGCACGGTGATGACGGTGGAGGTGGCACCTTCTGGTACGGTGTCGCCGTCGGTGTAGATCACATCGTCGGAAACCGTGGGCGCGGGCAGCGCAGCGCCGCCATGTTGGCGGCATAGTTGAGGGTTTTCGCGCCAACAACAAGCCAGGGGACGGCTTCGGTGGTTTCCGGGGAGTCGATGTGATAGCCCGCGGGGCTGGTCATGACGGCCACGCCGTGGGCACGTTGGTGCAGTGCCGTGGGCGATAGGGGAGCGGATGGTGAGCCAGGCGCTGGGGATGCCAGTGGTTTCCCGGCCACGGTGTACATCCACACGCAGGAGGCGTCGTCGGTGGTGTGGCTGCGCCATTTTTCGGCGGCCATGATGGTGGCTCAGCCAGCCGTCGATATTGGGTTCGGGTAGGTCGAGGAGTTTCGCGGATGCGAGGAAATCGGGATACGTGCTGCCGGTCGAGGTTACAGATGCGCCCATCCCGGAAGGAGGGTTTCAGAACTCACCGTCGCCACGGGTAACAGCGAGCATCGTCCCGAAAGACGGAGGGGAAGGTTGGGATTATGGTCACGGACGGAACCGCCGAACGGTTCCACGGCGAAAATGATGAGGACATTTTTCGCGTACCAGAGGAACTCATAGGTCTGATTATGCCGTGCGCGAGGGCACTACGATCGAGTCTGTGACCAATAATTCTTCACCGTTACTGGAAACAGTGCCGGGGCGACCCCGCCCGGCGACACCGACCAGCACCCCACCCATGTAGTGTGGCTGGCATTATGGGGAATCCGCTCACCGAGCAACGGCATTGTGCCACGGCGCGCTGGTGGACCGTTCGCATCGCACGGTCATTCGGGTATCGGGCCCGGATGCCGCCACGTTTCTGCATAATTTACTTTCCCAAAAACTCGACGATGTTTCCCGACGGGTTTCAGCGCCAGTGCCCTGAACTTGGATGGTCAGGGGCCGGATCCTGCACTACCTGGATGTGACCAAGGTAAGGATGCGTTTTACCTGGACATCTCCGCGGTGGATGCGGAATCGTTGGTGGATTATTTGCGCGCAATGGTGTTTTGGTCGCGGGTGGAGATCACCGTCACGGATCTGGGGATCTCTGAGCATCATTGGCGCCGAGGTGCCGGATGTGGGCGGCGAGTTTTCCCGCCAGCTGCCGTTTTGGCGCCTGGGTGCGGCACGACGTGTTTGTGCCCCGCGCGCGCTTGTCGACGTCGCAAAGCAGAATAATCGAGACAGGGGAATCGAACCGATGGGGCTCATGGCGTACACCGCCGAACGGGTGCGGGCGGGCCTGCCGGAACGCAACCTCGACCTTGACGACAAGTCGATACCGCACGAGTGCCGGGCGCTCATAACCGGGGTGAGCGCATTGCCGCCGTCCACCTGGACAAGGGCTGCTATCGCGGGCAGGAGACCGTGGCGCGGGTGGGGGAAAACCTGGGGCGGCTACCCGGCTGCTGACGCTCGTGCACCTCGATGGCTCCGCCCCACCCTGCCCACCGGTACCGCATCGTGATGGGACCGGCGGCAGGCCGGCAGCGGACGGTGGGGCGCGATCGGAACCGTCATCCCGACCACGAATTCGGGCCCATCGCGCTGGCGCTCCTCAAACGCACCGCCCTCACGTCGCAGGCGCTGACGGCCGCGGGAATCCGCGATCCTTGTGGACCCGGATTTCATTCCGGCGGAAGAACAATCCCAAGCCGGCCGGGCCGCAATTAACCGACTGCGTGGGGGCGAAACGCAGCAATAATCGCGCTATTCATAACCACACCGCATAATTCCGAGCCCCACTTGGCCACCTCATAAAAGGGGGACCGGTTTTTGAGGCCGGTGCTGGAGATTTTGCCGGATATTTCTCAAGGTCAACAGCTCGTTGCGGCAAATTATGTAATTCGAGCTATTGTGTCATACAGGAAAACATACTGTGATTTGAAAAGCCCACGGAGCATTTTTCATTCCCTAGGATGCTCCGCTTAGTACCAAGGGGTCATAACCATGGGACGCGGTCGCGCGAGGCAAAAGCAGACCAAGGTTGCACGCCAGCCGAAGTACAACACTCACCATGGATCTCGACTCACTCCAGCGCGAACTTGCGGGCAAAGCAGCCCCGAAAACGCGCCGAGCGCCGAATCCCACCAGGATGACGAGTACGACGAGTACGCAGACGCATACTCCCAATACGCCGACTGGATCAGGAACAAGAATCCAAGTCATAGTCGCTATCAGCGCTGGTAAAAACCACCGATGGGGCACTTTTTCCGAGGAGAAGTGTGTCCGTCGGTGGTTTTCATGCCGGCTGAGGGGCATTACAGGCTGAGCACGACGCACACCACGCCCGCCCCTCGCTCGCCCGGCAAAACTACTGGTTAATAGCCCGGGTGGTCGCCGGTGAGCACCACCGCGCCGGAGCCTGGATCGTCGGCATCCCGAATGGTCCCCAACTCCCACGCATCAATGTGCCGGGCGGTAAGCATGGCCAAGGCCCGATCCCGTCCTCTGGGGCCACCACCGCCACCATGCCCACCCCATGTTGAAGGTTTTCTCCATCTCGCCTGCGGCACCTTGCCCACGTTTTGGATCAGGCGGAAAATCGGCCCCGGCACCCACGTGCCGCGGGACAGCTCCGCCACCAGCCCGGGTTGGGACTGACCCGGGCCAGGTTGCCGGCCAGGCGCCCGTGACGTGGCAGAAGGTGTGCACCTCGCACTCGTCGGCCAACGCCGAGCGGTCCTTGGCGTAAATGCGGGTGGGCTCAGCTCCTCCCAGAGGTGCGGTCCAGGTCCTCCACATAGGCGTCGAAAGCAGACCCGGCGCTTTTCCAGCAACACATACCGCGCCAGCGAATACCCGTTCGAATGCAGGCCGGAGGAGGCCATGGCGATGACCACGTCGTCTTTCCGCACCCGAGTCCGGGCCCAGCAGCTCGCCGGCCTCCACCACGCCCACGGCGGTGGCGGACACATCGTACTCCCCGGCTCCATGACCCCCGGATGCTCCGCGGTCTCCCGCACCAGGAGGGCGCAACGCCTGAACGCAGCCCTCGGCAATGCCGGACACGATATCGGCCACATGCTCAGGCACCACCTTGCCGATGGCGATATAGTCCTGCAAAAACAGCGGCTCCGCCCGCACACCACCAGGTCGTCACGCACATGGCCACCAGGTCGATGCCGATGGTGTCGTAACGCCCATGGCCTGGGCGACCGCCAATTTTTCGTGCCCACCCATCGGAGCCGGCGGCCAGCAACGGCTGACGGTGGTTACCCAGGGCAAACAGCCCGGCGAATCCGCCCAAACCGCCCCGAACCTCAGGCCGGGTGGCCTTTCTTAGCCAGGGGCAAATAATTCCACAGCCCGGTCCCCGCCCTCAATGTCACCCCCGCGGCCGCGTGGGAAGATTTCAGTGGCATCCGACTGTGCAGAATCGGTCATTATTATCCTTTTCCTTCGATCGAAGTGGGCAATATTTCGGCAGCTAATCAATGCTACCGCAGGAACCCCCACTGCAATGCCGACACCAACTCCGCATTGGGATTCCCCGCCGGAGACCCAGCGGATATACCCCGATCGAAGCAGGCGCAGCACAGCTCTTCCACGCGACTGCTTCGTGGCCTCCACCATTGATGCGTCGGCATCAAACCCCAGCGAATCCGCACCAATGAGCGGTGCACGCACTCTGCACCATTTTCCGCCTCGTTATCGCTGGTCACAGCGTTAGCGATCAGCTCGCCCGGGCTGGCGAAAGTCAATGCCGTAGAAGCAGGGCCGATCTCACTGGCGGCGACGCGATGCGCACGTGCACCGCCGCCGCGCCGGCCTCCGCAGCATGCGGATCAGCGCCCGCTGGTGTGCCGCGCACAATGGAATCATCCACCACCACCAGGCGTTTCCTGCAGACACCTCCGCAGCGGGTTGAGCTTTCAGCCGGATACCCAGCTGGCGGAGCGTGTCTGAGGTTGAATGAAACGTGCGCCCCGCAGGCGTTTTTCACCAGCCTGGCCGAAGGGGATCCCAGATGCCTGGGCGTAGCCGACCGCGGCGGGCACCCCGACTCCGGCACGGGAATCACCAGGTCCCCGTCGGCCGGGTATTCCGCGCCAGGCGGCGGCCGATCTCCAGGCGGGACTCGTTCACGTTGCGGCCCCTGAATGGTGGAGTCCGGGCGGGCCAAACTACACGTATTCGAACACGCAGCCTTTCCGGCGGGTGGCAGCGAAAATGCTCCGAACGGATACCAGCCTCATCAATGAAATCATTTCCCAGGCTCGACCTCCCGCACGAAGGACGCCCCCCACAATGTCCAACGCACGGGTTTCGGAGGCAACCACACCCCTTGTCCAACCGGCCCAGGCACAGCGGCCGCACCTCCCGGGTCGCGGGCGGCAAACAGAATGTGGCCGTCCGTGATGGTGAGGCAGAACGCCCCTGACGCGCGGCAGCAGGTCCCGCATGGCCGACAACAGCCCATGGCCGTCCCCGATCTGGTGGGAGAGCAGGGCGGTCATCACGTCGAGTCGGAGGGATGATTCTGCTTATGCCCGAACTGTTTCTCGTCGGCCCTCATCCAAAAGCTCCAGGTAATTCACCAGGGTTTCCGTTATGTGCCAAGAGCCACATCGGTGCCATTGAGGGCCACCCGAAACATCGGGTTGGGAGTTCTCCCAGGTAACGCCGCCGGCCGTGGGAATAGCGAGGTATGCCCAATAGCCACGTCACCGCGAAGCGAGTCGAGGTTTGCTCATCAAAGATCTGCGAGACCAGGCCCAAATCCTTGTACACCACGACCTGCTGCCCATCGCCGACGGCAATGCCGGCGGCCTCCTGTCCCCGGTGCTGTAATCGCAAAAAGGCCGAAGTATGTTAACTCGACACTTCTTCCCCAGTGCCCACACACCGAATACGCCACATTCTTCGCAGGGGCTGGTTTGTTCCCCAGATCATCTAATAAGGACTGATTATTTCGTGCCTCGTTGTGTGTCACGACCACAATGCTAGACCATCACGAGTGATTCTTTATAACGTCACAAGCGGACCAGCGGCAACCAGTCCGCGACTTCTCCGGCGCGGGTGCCGGAACTGGTGACGACCGGATTGTTGGTGATGGTGTCGAGTCCGGTCACGAGCCGGAGCCAGGTGGTGGGGTCGGTTTTCGACCACGTTGGGTGGAGTACCTCGGGTGTGTCGAGGGCCGGCGATGCATTGGGTGGCGGCGAATGGTGGGACGCGCGCACCTCGACGGCGTGTCCGGGGGCGAGGTGGCTCAGGTAGGTGACGCTGAGGCGGACGGCGTGGGCGATGGCGGGCCGTGGGTCGCCTGGGGTGGCGTCGATAAGCCAGGGGTGGACGGCTTGAAGGGCGGCGCGGAGTTCGTGTGGATCGGGTGTGGGGGCCATAAGGTTTGTTTTTTAGCACGTCCTCCTGAGCCTGCGCATGTGTCGTCGTGCTTGTCGACGTTATCCTGCCGGGTGAGGAGTGCCTGGGTGGAAAGGAAATGACAGCGCACTTCTCCTTCCCCAAAGAAATGCGCTGCCAAGCTTGTATCAAGTTTTTGGTGTTTGGTGTTCGTGGCTGTCCCGTAACCTAGGTTCCACAATACGCATCATTGCAAATTTGGTGGTGGTTAGGCTGGTTACCCCTTAATTGCGGTAGTGATTTCAGCCATATTTTTCTCGCTAACGTGAGACCTCGGAGGGGCAATGGTGTTATTGTGCGGGGTTGCCGGGATGCGACACGCCGACTGCAGGTGGGCTTTGGGAAAAATTTAGAACATGGGTTCCTACCTCCCAATCTTGTCCCACGACGATCATGCGAGCACAGTAAACACAACAACCACGATAGTCCACATAACTTTACTTAAGCAATATTACTGCTGGAAAACTACCACTTTTGTCCGACGCAATACAACCAGCCCGGTCACCCTCTTATTTTCATCCAAAGATTTACCTTAATGGCCTCTCAGTAGCCATTTTAGGATTTTTCGGTTTAAAACCGTAGTGGGCAATGAAGACCTTATTCCCACCGTAATAACCACCCCACACCCCCACCCCCGACTTAAAGATCCCCACCATAGACGCTACAAATCACATTAAACTTGGTGCCGATATCCCAGAAATAGCCGCACCACTTAATTCAAGGAGCGCAACAAAATGACACTCATTCACTTCACCCAGCACATTCCGCCCTCGTGAGTACGCTTCACATGCAGGTGCTGTCCAATTCTGCGGGTTCCAGGTACCAACCCCATGCTTATCGACGATTGGGTGGTGTTTTACAAGCCCAATTAAGCGAAAGTTTCTACGCCCACATACGAAAGGCGTCCACTGCCTCCCTTCCGGCTCACCATTCACCCCGCTAAATTCGCCCGCCAGGTAGCCATCGACCAGGCGGCCGCCCTCAATGAACACATTCTTATCAGTTCCACGAGCTCGCAAGCAATTGGCTCCAGAGACGCCCTCGCCAATCTGAATGGGCCGCCTATTGCCATCGACGACGAAAGGTCAACCCCAACGATGTAGGTTCGATCTCATCCTCGACGGCCCCAAAGAACTGAAAATTCGCCGCTGGTACCGGGGCGAGCAAGACGTCCTCGACAAAATGCTCACCCAAAGCCGCCTGGAGCGCTAACCAAGAAAAAGACCGCGTTCAGCGCCTCGTGCGTCAACAAAGCCTACGCCACCGAGTTTGCCCCGGCATGGCTGAACAGTCGCGGTAGCGTCTCCGTCCACGCCCGGGTCAACTCCGCAACCGGCACCTCGAACTGGCCTTCCACACCGCACCACCGGCTCGTCGATAGTTTTCCCAATCTTCACCACCGGAATGCCGAGCTCCTGCGCCCGCGCACCGCGCAGCGCCATCCGTGCAGCAACAACCACCCGCGACGCCGACTCGGAGAATAATGCCGTGAACACGTCATCAAGTACGAAACATCAAGGCTACACCCTTGTTCGGAAGTAAAATCGCCAGCTCCGCGATCGCCTGCGCCACCCCCCTCGGACACATCGTGCGCCGCCGACACCACACCAGGCTGCTGGAAAAACTCCGCAGGCTTCTCCTCGTTGGCCCAAATCCACCTGCGGCAGCGGCACTCAGACCGGCGCCAGACACACTGCATCGACCCGCAAACTCATCAGAACGTTTGGCCGAGCAAATACAAGCTCCTCCGTGCGGAAACCGTGCCCAACTTATTGCGCACACTCTCGCGTCATCAATATACAACACGCCCCACCACCGGTGTCAGCGAAAATCGCCTCGAACCCGTCTGGTTATGCCGAATGACACGTTACCGCCCGAAACCGGGATGATCAGCTCCTTCGCGCATCCGCCAAACCGCTGAACCGCCTCACGGAACTGCCCACATCACCGCCAGATCCTCCGAGACAAAATTCAGACAGTTCGTCACCGCCACCAGGCGAGCACCCCGTCACCGCCACATTCCGGTACGCCTCGGCCAACGCTAACCTCACCCATATTCGGATCCAGCTTTGTGTACCGGCCCGACGCATCCGCCGACACCGCCACCCCCGATGCGTCTGCTCATCAATACCTGCAACACCCCAGCATTCGCATGCTGCGCCTGCACCGTATTCCCCGAACATAACGGTCATACTGGTCCGTAATAAACGCCCGCGAGACACAGCGCCGGCGACCTACCATCGCCAACAACGCTGCCTTCACGGCCTCAGGGATCGTCGGCTTCTCCACCCCCTGGAACTGCTGCACCTCATCCTGCCACTCCGGGCGCGCCCGGCCGCTCATACACCCGGGCCCTCATGCGCAATCGTGTGCGCCGGCGCATCCACCACCAGCTCACCCCGATGCCGAATCAACAAATGCTCACCATCGGTCACCTCACCGATCTCCGCGCACGTCACGTCCCAAGTAGCACCGTCTCCCGGAACCGCGCCACGTCCTCCAGCCACACAATGCCCACATGCGCTCACCGACTCGGACGACAAAATCTCCGCAGCCCTAGCATATTCTCCGCCCGCAACGGCGCCGCATCCAAATCGATCTCCATGCCCCATCGCCGGCGGCAGCAGCTCCGATGTGTGCACACGCCAACCCGCACGCCCCAAATCCTGAATACCCGACCACCGGCGCGGTACAAATCCAGGCAGCACTCAGTCGAGCACCTTTTTCCTGCAAACGGGTCCCCACCTGCACCGCCGAGCAGTTTTCCCGCTCCGCCCCCTCCTCAAACGTGTCCGAGGCCAGCACCGACACCCCACCAATCCCGTCAAGCCCGGTGCGGGGCCAGCATCACCTTATTGCCCAAGCCGGAGGCGAACGCCAGCTTCAAATCATCCACCTTCCAGGCGTGCCTCACGCACAGCATTCACCAGTGGGTTACCCGCATAGGATTCGTCGAGACACGGTTTCGCCACAATATTCAGCGGGCCCGAACGGTTACCGTAATGCGAAATACCATCAACCACCCCGGCAGCACCGGGACGTGTCCGGCGCGTCCGCGGGGCCGAACCGCAACCTGGTCCATCACCGCAATGGGCTCGAGCCCCCATGAGCCGTGATGTCGCGCACAATACCGCCCACACCAGTGGCGGCACCCTGGTGCAGCTCCACATAGGAGGGATGGTTTATGGGACTCCACCGGAACGTGACCGCATGCCCCCACCAATGCTCCACCACGCCGGCGTTCTCCCCAATGCCGGCCAAGATTTTCTCGCTCATTTCCTCGGTCATGGTTTTCCCCGAGAAATACCGCAGGTGTACTTTCGAATTTATACGAACAATGCTCGGACCACATGACCCGGAATACATGGCCAATTCCGCATCAGTGGGGACGACGACCAAGGATCTCCTTAATACGGGCGTATTCGTCGTCCTTGAGGCTAAGGAGGCGTAAAAGCTGCTCAGGTCCGGGTTGGCCTGGGCCGCTGCCACAGTGTCGTTGAAGTGTAGTCATTGCTTGGGTTATGCCTTTCTCACGCATTCTCATGCGGCTAAACTATGCGGCTGAAATTTTTATCGACCCATCAGGCTCAAAGGCCTGGGCGCGTAGGCCGGGGACGGACTAGAAGGATCTGGGGCGAGCCGGGGCCGGCGAGCGGAACCTCGGCCTGGAACCTGGGACCAGCGAAACCTCAGCGGGCAGGAGACCCAGGCCGGGCCTGGGGACCCGAGCCGGCCGGGTCGGGCCATTCGGGCCAGAGGCTGGGCGAGCGATGCTGCCGACGGCAGAAGGAAAGAGTTGCAGGCCATCCAGGAGGGCCGGTGAGCAGTTCACGAGCGTGCTCCGGGTGCGGCATGAGCCCAACCACCCGGCCGGTCTCATTCGTAATGCCGGCAATCGCATTCACGGGAACCGTTGTAGTTGTCGAGTGTGGCGGAACACCACCCGGCCCTCGGCCTCTAGCTCCGCACGGTTTCCGGCGCCGCCTGGACAGCCCTCACCGTGCTTTCGAGGGATCAGAGATCTTCTGGCACCTCCCGGGGTGTTGGTCAGGCGGTAGTGTTGTTCTCCACCGTCAGGTAGGCGTCAGTGCAGTGAAAATACGAGGCCCTGGTTGCGGTGAGCGCGGGCAAGAAGGTGGGCTTCGGTGAGGATTTGACCGTTGCAAATGCCGAGAACAGGCATGCCCCGGCCGGCGGCGTCGATGACGGATTGCATGACGGGTGCCAGGGCGGAAATAGCGCCGCTGCGCAGGTAGTCGCCATAAGAAAAACCGCCTGGGACAACTACCGCGTCGACGTTTTTCAGGTCGGCGTCGGCGTGCCACAGGCTTACGACTTCGGCTCCGGCGAGACGGGCGGCGCGGGCGGCGTCGACATCATCAACGATGCCGGGGAATGTGATTACTCCGATTTTTGCGCTCATTATGCCCCTATGCCTCCGAAAATCACGTCGAAGTCTTCGATGACGGTGTTGGCCAGGAGCACTTCGGCCATTTTCGACTTGTTCGCGGGTTACCTCGTCGGATACTTCGATTTCAAACGTTTCCCCTGGCGAACATCGGCGACGCCTTCGACGCCGATGCGTCTAGGCTCGAACCACGGCTTGCCGCCGGGATCCAAAATCTCCGCTTTAGGCATCACATTGGCTGGCTACAACACGGGCCACGTTTGAAGCTCCTCACATGTGGGTTGGGTTATCCAAAGCCAACAACTTACCCGTATGTGCTATGCGCGACCTAAATTGTGCGGTGTGATCTGGCGTTAAATAGGCAAGTTGCTTTCGATGAGGGTCGGTGATCTCCAGCTCGTCGGGGTTTCGACGGCAGCATCGAATCCGCCGATCACACTGCCGCTGGTGTCGACGACGAAGGTGTCCGCCCTCGCCCGGTATTCAGATAATTCTTCGGCGTGGGTGGATGGGGGAACAGGGTGTCCGCGCCGCCGGCGTCGTTAGCGTCATAAGTGCCGAGGCGAAGAAAACCGCGGGGGCGTGAGTCGGTGAACAGTTCGGCGAGGATATCGGCGTGGGCGCTTGTCGACGCCGGGTTGGCTAATCAACACATGTCGGCCCAACCGCCATGGTGGTTCGTGGTGCCGTCGGCGAGTGACAGAAATATCATAGAAGTCGCTCATTTTATTCGACCCTTTCGGTTGCTGATTGATGAGCCAGAGCGTATTCAGAAGGCGGTTTGCCGCCAGCTTTCGTAGCGGCCAGACACGCCCCGTGGCCGGCAGCCATTTTCGGTTTTGAGCGGGAATTTGCCACCGGTGGCGGTGGCCGGAGTTGGGCGATCCATTTCGCCGGCTCCATAGAGCACCAGGTGTCGTTGATGCTGGTCAGGGGCGAGAATATTGTAGGTTTTGCCTCAATGTTTTCGTAGGGGGCATAACCGGCCCATATAGTCGTGAACGTCTTTGTCGTCAGAGGTTTACCCCATTCCTCCCATTCAGGGGACGGTGAGCGGCAGCTCGGGCATGAGCATGGAGGTGAGCGGGTCGACCAGAAGGGAACGTTGGCTTCGATGGCCTTGAAACGGTCGCCGCCCAGGTTTGCGACGGCACCCATGGGGAGCCGCCGGCGGAGCCACCAGAACCACGAGGGTATCCCGGGAGGTGAGGTTGTGGTCAAGCAGGTGGTCAGCAACAGCAATGAAGTCGGTGAAGGTGTTGCGTTTGTGCAGCATTTTGCCGTTGTCGTACAGTGGCGGCAGAGCTCACCGCCACCCCGGACGTGGGCGAACGCGAAGTCATGCGGTCCGCAGAGAGGCTGGCAACCGAAAGTCGGGATCGAGGAGATTTCGTAGGAACCGTAGCCGTAGAGGAGGGTGGTGGGATTGGGGTGGGAAGGTCCACGTCACGGCGATGCACCAGGAGACGGAATGTCGACCCCATCGCTTGCAGTAACCCACGCGGCTGGCCACATAGTCGTCCGGGTTATAGTACGCCCAAGACTTCCTGTTCCTTGAGTAGCGCAGTTCGCCGGTGGCGACGGTGTGATCGTAGATGCGGGTGGGGGTGACGTAGGAGGGTAGGCCAGGCGCAGCACGGGGGCGTCCATTCTGGGTTGCCCATAACCTCAATGGTGTAGAAAGCTCTTCGGGGAACTCAAGTTCGACGAGATTCGGTGAGTTCCCTGGTCCAGCTTCATTACGCCGGCGCGGCTGATGGCTTCCGACGGTAGCCGATCACGGTTGAGAAATGTTCGTAGAGCGTCGACGCCTTCGATGCCCGGACGGTATCGCGGTGCGCACCGCGCAGCCGAAGGTCATCGAAGCTGCCCAGAGGTATCGAGTGGTCCCACATCAGCCGAGTTCAAGGAGTGGGGCCGTGGGCGTTGTGGACGATCAGCCAGGCGTCCTTCCCGCCGGACAGGACTGCGTGGGGAGACAGGTATTCCGACATTATGTTCGCGAGGGCGACAGCCGGAATTCCCCGGTGGGGTTGTCGAGTTCCAGCACACCAGGGATTCGGGTGACTTTGGAGCTGGATTCGATAATGAGGAAACGCTTGCTGCGGCTGGAGCCAACCCCCACGTTGAAGCGTTCGTCTTCCTCGTGGAACGCGAACGTCTTCGGACGGGATGAGTTGCCGACCTTGTGACGCCACACGGAGTCGGACGCCAGGCGTCTCGTCGACGCGGGTGTAGAAAAAGATAATCGGTACCCGCTGGTGACACCGTAGAACCCAGTGTCGATCACATCGTCGAGGTTCCCCGGTCTCCTAGGTCGCTAATGTGAGGGTGAAGCGTTCATTTCCCCTCGGTGTCGGTGGAATAGGCCAGGTAGCGATCCGGTATCATCTCAATTAGGCGCCCAGGGAGAAAAAGTCGTGCTGCTTCGGCCAATTGGTTGGCGTCGAGCAGGATTTCCTCGTCGGGCAGGAACCGGTTTCGGACACCACCGGCGCAATCCTCAATAACGGGCACGCGGGCGCGATACCGTATGATTTCCCTCCTCCATGCGTCCGTAGTACCAGTACGGCCGGCCCAGGCGGGTAGCACCGACATATGGTTTCCTTCACGCGAGTTTGATCTCCTGGAAAATATTATCTCCAGGGTTTTTCAGCTGAGCGGTTTTCCTGCGCGGTGTAGGCGTTTTCGGCCTCTAAATAGGCGGTGGTTTCGAGCGGATTCGCTTATCCCGCAACCATTCGCAATTATCAATAAAACTAATATTGTGGTGGGTGCGGGTAACTGGATGCACCCAGGGCGATTGGTTCGGTGAACGTCATGGAATCCGATGGTACATGGTTGCGGGAATCTATACGCAGCTTAATCCGCACCCGCGAAAACTTTTCCCCGGTAATACGTTCAAATGCCTCACGTAGCGTTCCCGGGTGGCTCGACCATGGATCCGGGGAGCGGTGGCAGGGGTGGCATTGGAATCTACTGCCAATCGCACTTTAGAACTGGTAAGCCAGTTGCGGACGTATTGTTTATCGAAGCTGGGCTGCACCTTTGCCGGGTTCGTGAGCCTTCAGTGGCCAGTACCTGGAGGGAATCCGGCGTGAGTACCTCGTCAGCAAGCACGATGTGCCGTCACGATCGACCCCAAATTCGAATTTAGTGTCGGCCAGGATGATCCCTTTGGCCTCGGCGAGTTCTGCCGCCTGCTTATAAATATTGATGCTGGCATCACCGCAGTTCGGTGGCTGACGCTCACCCTAGCTTCTCGACGACTTGTTCAGGTAACATTCTCGTCGCGGGTCACCGAGGTCGGCCTTGGTCGCGGGTGTGAAGATCGGTTCGGGCCTTCGACGCCTCGATCAACCCCTCGGGGAGGGATGCCACACAGCTGCCGGTAGACTAGGTGATTCATATAACTTGGCCGGTAAGATAGCCACGTACCACACATTCAAGGGCAGCATTTTGAGTTTCTTGCACGTTGCCCGCCCCAGCACCTCTTCGGGGATGCGCATATCGTCGATGTCGCCCGGCAAGATGGTTCGGAAAATCAATGTGATCAAAGAAGTACATACTCATGGCGGTGACGCCCGCCCTTTGTCCCGATTTTCGAGGGTCAGAATATGGTCATATGCCGAAATGCGGTCGGAAACCACCATCAGCAACGTGTCATCGTCAATCTCGTAAATCTCACGCACTTTTCCTGCGGAACGTGATTGTACTGGGAAGTTCAGGACGCATAAGGGATAGTGTAGACCTATCCGTTTCCAGCGGTAGCCAAACGTAGTTTCGCTGCATAGCTAGCTCACATACCTTAAGAAACGTGAGCTGTAAAACGAATAGTCTCTGCCGTTTTCTTCACAAATCTGAGTATTACCCCAGTTTTTCCTGGGGATGCCGCCGGATGATGGCGGCGGGAAAACGCCGGTAGCACTAAATAGTCGCTCGGAAGATCCACCCCACAAGTGTGCCTATGGCGATCTAGAGGATTTCACGCCGGGAACGTAATCGGCGGCTTGTGGGTGTTGCGCAACCAATGCGCGCACCGGTCGATCACCCGATGGGTTTTGCGACTCCGCAGCACCGATGAAAGGCGTGCCGGTCGCGGCGTCGTCAAGCTGCTGTTTGGTCAGCGGCAGGCGGTCGTCGGCGGCCAGGCGGTCGGCGGTCCTGCTCGCCACCGTTTCTCCCGCATGTTCCAGGGCCCACGCCACTGGCGTTTTCGCCAGATGACCTCGTGGGCGGTTTCCCACGCCCCACGCCGGCCCGCACCGCCGCCATGAGGGATGCGGGTGGTGGCCAAAACGGCAACGGTAGCGTTCCGGCTCCCGGTCGATCGCGGCGCGAGAACGCCCCGAATTCCCGCCAACGCGCCGTGAGGAAGGTTTCAAAGCTGTGCCGTCGAGGGCGAAAGAACTGGCGATAGAACGCGCGCGCCACCCGGCGAGCCTGACGGAGCGGAGACACGTCACCCTCGTTTCCACTGCTGGCCGGACAAGGTCGGCGGCCATGGTGAGGAGTAGCCGCGCGGGATCACCTGCAGCCACCCACGCCCTCGCTGGCTGCGGGCATTCATTTTGTGCGGCATGAGCGGACGGCCCACCTGCCCTTCGCCCAGCAAAGCCCTCGGTGACGGTCTCGTTTGCCGGCCGCCCAGGCACCGAATGTGATGCTCGGGCGAGCGACGACGGCCCGCAGCTGCACCAGGGCGGAGAGGGGCGTCGAAGAATCGAGGGCGAGCGATGGCCTGGCACCTCTGCAGGTCAAAGACCCGGGCGAAAGCCGAGGATGGGTGGCGATGCGGGATTCGGGTCCGTGCAAGTTTCGTCTCATCGCGGTCGAGCATGTCCTGGGCGGTGCTCGCCCAGCCCTTGATGCCCGCACGGCGGGTAGCGTTCGATCAGGTTTTCGATGCGTTCGATGGCGACCAAAAAGCTCCTCGCGGCGGGCGAACCGCTTTGCTAACGTGGTGGCACTGGGCAGCCGCGTTATGCGCGCGCCCATGCCATGACCGGGGTGTCGTATTCGGCGGCGCGCTCTCGGCGATCCGCAGCGCGCACGGTGATGGCCTTGGTGCGGATGAGCTCTGGGGATCCGGTGCACTGAAGCTGTTCCCACGTTTTTCGGTGAGGGTCGCGGAGGTCATCCGTGTCACCACCTGCTCGTAGCCGGCTCATGCGTTTAATTCCTCGATGCGGGCCTTGACGTCGTGGCGGGTGATTTTCTCCCGATTGGCGTAGAACTCAGATCCACCTTGTCGATCACGTTTTCGTATGCGGCGATGGCTTCCGGCAGGCGTCAACGCCCGAATCGCGCTGCGTAGCTTGAGCACGGCGATCCCATAGTTGCCGCTCTAAAACCCAGTTTTGGTTTCCGGCGCTCCACAGATCGACTAACTCGGCTGGAGGCGTAACGGTTGGCGAGCACATTGCCAATCTGTTTTCTTCACATGGTCATTGTTCGCCCGCTTTTCCGCTTTTCGGCGACGCTCCTGGTAGCCAAATATGCGCGGTGAGCTCACCAGCGGCCATGTCGGGAACGGGGCCGCAGGCGATAAGCAGCCACAGCCGTTGGGTGGCGTCCATGCCGCGCATGGGCGTCCATACGTCAACGGGAATAACGGATCGGTAATCGCAAGGAAAGTATCACTATGGCATTTTGGCAGCAGAGGTGCCGATGCCCCGGGCGCCAGCCGACCGCAGCGAATAATTTGGCACGCAAGATACACGCAGGCAGATCACGGTGGTGGTGCACTTCGAGGGGCAGGCACGGGCGGTGCCGCCAGGCTGCCCCCGATATGAGTTCGTCTCAGCAAATCAGTGTTCACGCACAACGACAGTGATTCGCCAGAAAGCCGAGGGAATGACAACCGGTTGGAGCCCGCAGCAACCACCGACCAGAATCTTATTTCTAAAACTATAATTCCAAGTAGCTACGCGCAGACCATGGCAAGACCAGTGCGGACTGCGAAGATAATGAACTCGACGGCTGGCGCGAGGCCGCTCGAAAAGCATGGAGGAAAAGTCGCCATCGCGCGGGTCATACCGAGTGCGGGGCATGGAAACGTTCGATCTACCATGGGTTTCGTCGCGATCATTTTGCTCGTCCGATTGTGGCTTTGCGGGCAGTCGGCGGTTTCACGTGGGGTTGCTGGCCGCGCCCGACTTGTTCTTGCCGTCAGCCAGCATCCCCCAATTTTGCCACTGTGCTTCGATGATGCGCAGGTCATGACCCTGTTTCGGCATGGATCTTATTGCTTTCGCCCCGCCAGTGGGCCGCGGAACGAGTGTTCCGTGGCGATTCGGCGTGGGCGAAGTGCCGCGACCTCACCCAAGGTTTGGCGTCGCCGGGCTGGTCCGAACGCATGAACCTACAGCCATCTATTGGGTGCTATTCGCTGGTGCCTGACGCTATGACCAGCCAGCCCATTCCCCTTGTGAAGCGACGACGCTGCGGTTGCGGCTACCCACAGCATTGCCGTGACGGTCGCACGCCGCGAATAATTTCCAACGACACGCAAAGCAGCTCGAACGTATTTGTGGCCATCAGTGGTCGAAGTCCACACGGGGCGATCGCCACACCGGTGTCATGCAGTAGTTGAGTCGCACCATTGTTCCGAATCATCGGTGAGGTGAGAGCACGTCAATGTAGAGGTATACACACACCATCCGGTGGGGCGAGTTCCCCAAGCCCATGCTGGGTAGTTCCTGTAGCGGCACGTCGACGGGCACGCGCACAGTCGGCGACTTATGGGCGTCCAGCTCGAGCTGCATGCTGACTCCGGGAGTGAAAGACTCTCAGGGCGGCGTATGTGCGAGATCGCGGGTGGGCAGAGCTGCGAGATTAGCTTCGAGGTTTCTCCTGACGGTTCAACCAGATTCATCGAACCATTGAGCCAGCAAACCGCCACCGGTCATCCGAAAAATATTTTCGAAAAGGCTTATGCCGACCCCGACGGCGCGGGCTGGAATAGTCGCGTGAACGCACGCAGGGCTGCCATGGGAAATGCCGTGACCGGAGATTTCGATCGGAAATGAGCAGGCACCCACATCTCCTCGCACCAGCGCACGTGCGGCGCAGCTCCTCCGGGTCGATGATCGTGCGGTGGGGTTGTCGGGGCTGGTCACGATGTACTGCCAGCAGGTGGAGCTGTGTGTGCAGAGCGCTTGTCGACGTGGGCTGGCAGCGGGCTCAGCCCCAGCAGGGCAGGTCGATGGTGTGAGCGCCGAGGGGCCGCCAGGTGTGTGCGGTAGGCAGACCAGCCGGGCCGGGTCGCGACGATGGTGTCGCCCGGGTCGAGGACCGCGAGCACAGGCGCAGCGACAAAGGCCCCCGGAGGAACCGGTGGTGACCACCACATTATCCGGGTTGGCGTTGTGGTATTCGGCGATTTTTCTGCCGCAGCTCCGGGATACGAAACGTGTCGGGTGTGTAGCCCAGGGTGTGGGCGTCAAGCCAGTGGTGGGCGCTGCGGATCGCACTGGAGGTGGGGCGCTGGTGGCGGGCTGGCCGACGCAGGCACGAGCGCATCGTCGCTGGACATGCGGCGTCCCGAGATTTTCATGTGACGCGGAGACGCGTCAACGCGCGCTGCGCTCACTAGCCAAAGACTCATGACATGCATAAAACGGGTGCGTTTTTAGCCTACCGATTTTGAGTGCTGGAAGATCCACGGCGATCGAGGGTATTTACTTATTGAGTGTGCTTCTCGCCGAGGTTCTTGCCTGGTTCGCGCCACCTGGTCCAGAGCTCTTTGTCGTTGGAGGTCTCTTACCCTTGGTGTCGCTGTCCTGCTTCGGACCCTGACCCTTGGTGTCCTGTGTCACTGATTCGGACTTGTTTTGCGGTGTTGCTGTCCTTCGGGCGCTGTTGCGAGCCTGGAACGGCGAAGCCATACCCGGGATTGCGCGCGCCGAGCAGCGGTGCCAGATGCACCGGCCAGCACGCGCACGAGCAGCACGGCGGAAGGCCCACTTGCAGGCCGGGTTGGAGGAGCCGTTCAGCGGGGAGGACGCGGAGCCGCTGCCAGAGCCGCTTTCGCTGCTCTTCCTTGCTCTTGTCGGAGCCGCCGAGCACCGCCGAGGAGACCAGGTTCTCGCACGCTCGCCGTCGGCGCGCGCAGAGCCAGCTACGAGGCAATCGTCGCTTGCTCTTATGGAGGCTGCGGCACCGCCGCTGCGCACCAGCACTTCTGCTGCTGCACCGCGCGCTCTGGGATCCCGCTGCGCCGCCGGGAGAACCGTTGGCAGAACCGTCACCCGCTCTTGTCGGAGGAGGAGCCGCCGGAGCGAGGGAGGAGCCACCCAGGAGGGACGCCGAGCAGGCCGCCGGAGGAACCAGAATCGCTTCGGGGAACCGAGTCGGACTTGCCCTTGCTGTTGCCGCCACATTGCCGCGCACCGCCCATTACCGCCGCCGATTTGCCGCACAGTGGTGGGCGTGCGTAACCAGTGGTGGTGGTCACGGTCACGCCGACGTTGTCGCCGTCCTCGATCGCACGCACGACGGACTTGCCGTCGGGGGCAACGGCCACGTTACCGCATCACCGTTGTCGATGGCACGGTGAACTGAAACTCGCCGCGTCACGCCGTCCACCGTTCGGCATTTCGATTTCCGGAGAGGGTCGCTTCGGTCCCAGCTGGAAGTTCCTTCTGCCGAAACCGTGCCGTCCAGGCCAACCTCGACCTCTTTCGGTTTCGTCCTTGCCATTGGCCTTATAGGCGGCCTGAATGGTGAACTTGGTGTCGGTCCGGCACCTTGCGATGGTGGGGCTCTGATCGGTCAGGGTCTTCTTCACCTCAGAAGGACTGACCCTTCACACCCTGAATGGTGCCGGAGCATGCTAGCCGGTCACGCTGGATGGTGGAGGTGACTTCCTTGCCCAGGACGTTGGCCTTGTTTGGTAGCGGTCTTCTCCCGGCCAGCGATAACCGCCGTCGGCGGTCTGCGACTAGCAAGGAGGCTGACGGTAGTAGCTGTCGGCCTTCCAGCCAGCCATCGGGACGCTGCAGGTCCGAGCGATGCCCAGTGCGCTGCACTGCGGGTTATCCACGCAGCTGTCACCGTGGTCGGCCGTTGCTTGTCGATGCTGTAGTCAGTGCCGCTGTCAGTAGCGGCAGCATGCTCGTTGAGTCGACCTTGCAGTTCTTGTACTGGTGGCCATAGCCGACAGCTCGTCTTCAACGTGGATGGTGTCCTTGTTGGATTCGGCCGGGTCCTTGCCGGGCATGATGATGACGTAGCCCTGCGCTGCCCTGGATGGCGCGCCAGCCGAAACGAGGTGATGTCCCTTGGGCAGGCGGTTTTGGGATTCGCCAATGCACCAACGCCCTTGCCGGGCAACAGCGCCGGTAGCGGTCTGCCTTGTGGTTGACCTCCAGCTCGACGTCGCGGCTCACCGCGGTTTTGGCGGCCTGCGGCTTGGTGGTCAGAGAGTGCCTTCAACGTTGTCGCGGCCTCGAGGGTGTTCCTTGTTGAAGACGCATTCGATGGTTTGCTCATCCGAGACAACCTTGCGGTCACCGCCGTCGGTGCCGTTCTTATCCACCAGCTTGAAGTCTTGCGATGCATAGACCTGGAATTCTGCGGACTATGACGGTGAACTTCTCGCGTTCAACGCTTACGTTTCTGCCTGCACTTGCGCGTCGAAGGTTGGCGTTATCCCACACGGTTGTCTCGTCGGCGCCGCGAGGCGTCGTTCGAGACTCGCGTGTTCGGTGATGGTGATGATGGCGTTGTCGGTGGCATTTTTGTGCGTATGCCGGTAGCTACCAAACCACCTAAAGAGACCGCAACACCAGCTACCAATGCGATGCTGTCCTCCCGCATAAGATACAGGTTTGTGCATATGCAATTCCTTCCCTATTTTCAAGCGGAAACACGTGTAACACCGCCCAAAGTAAATCCTTCGGAGTCCTAACAAGGCATATTGGCGTCAACAGCTTAGCGAGGCATTGCCCGCTAGCAGTCAGCTGCTTAACATAAAGTTTTACAGGCGAATATAACCCCGTTCTTCCTGCATAAATCGGAAAGAGAGCAGTGTGTGTTTCCTGCCAGCAGCAATTTCAGTTCACGTACGGGTTGAAACCTGATAGCCTTCTTAGTTTGTTATTTGTATTTTACAATGGTTGCAAATCTTTCTCCTCCGGGAAAAATCGTAACACTAAATCCGCAAAGAGGACGTGAATATTGTGCCGCGTGATCATCATAAATAATGAAGAAAAACCGCCCGAAAATTCAGGGCGGCTTAAATCGCTGTTTTTGCAGACTGAAATATTACAGGACTGCCGGCAAGGCACGTGTGTCACTTCGGTACTGGCCGCAGGGAGATGTTCGGACAAGGACCGAGTACGCCGCGTCGCGAGCGTCCGGCAGCGTTATGCCCCGTGCCGATCGCGTTGAGCACCCGGCCGCCGGCGGTGACCAGCTCGCCTCGTTGTAGGCGGTTCCGGCATCGCCGAACCGCACTCTTGTCTGACGCACCGTAATCACCTCACCCAAATGGGGTGCTCTGGGCAGCCTTCCGGCGGCCTTAACGCCACCGGTGACCGCATGCTCGTCGCGCATACCATTCCAGCGGCGGCGGCAGGTCGGCCAGCGTCCCCGCCGCCACGGCGTGCAGCACCTCACCAAGCGAGGTTTTGAGCAGCGCCAAGACCGCCTGGGTTTCAGGGCGTCGCCAGAAGCGGCAGTTGGTCCACCACCGCGGGACCGTCCATGGCTTACAGCGCCAACCCGGCATACAGCAGACCGGATAGGCGCACCCCCGACTGCACAAGTTCTTTCGCCACCGGCACACACACCTCGTCCACAATTCGGCGCACCCCATCGGCCCGGCAGCCAGGGCAGCCAGGGCAGTACGCATCACCCGTATTGGGGCCTTGGTGCGCCGAAATCCCCCTACCCTTTGTGATCCTGAGCGATTAAGAACCACAGTTTCCCCATCTACACAAAACGAGGGACACTTCGGTGCCGGTCAGGAAATGACTCCAAAAGCGCGGGGTTGCCCGCCGCCGGGACCGCATCCATCGTGCGCCCGGGCCGCTGTCGCGGTCGTCGGTGACCACCACTCCTTTGCCGCCGTGCCAGTCCATCGTCCTTGACCACTTGCATGGGTGCGGGCCGAAGCGGTCAGGGCGGATTCGATCTCACTGTCGGAAAGCTCGCTGGTCAGCTGTTCGCTGCGGGCTGTTTCGCACCCCGGCGCTGCCCATGACATCCTTGGCGAATGCCTTGGAGCCCTCGATGCGGGCTGCCGCCCTTGTTGGGCCCGAACACCAGAAACCCTGCGGATCGCAGCGCATCGGCAACCCCGCCACCAGGGGAATCTCCGGGCCAGCATGACCACCAGGTCAGCGCAATATCACGAACGCCACCACGGTGTCCGGATCGTCTGATGCGGGTGACCTCGCTGTGGAGTATGGCCAGCGGTTTCATGCCGACGTTACCAGGAGCAACGTGAACGTCATCGACGGCGGATCGTGAAACAGGCTTAACACTAGGGCGTGTTCGCGGGCGCCCGAGACCAAGTACTCAGAGATGCGCATCGTGTCTATTGAAGGATGCTGTTCAGGCCGTTATGGATTGGCATATGTGTGCGACGCATGCCCGCCGGTGCTGATAGCTGGGAACCATGTCTGGTATTTTCAGCAAGATCCATTCGTGGTGAGATCCCCGGCCGGTTTTGTTTTACCGCGACGACGATATTGTGGCTTTCTCACTATCGAACCGTTGGCTTATGGGCACACCCTGGTGGTGCCCGTGCAGGAGGTGGATAGGTGGACGGACCTGCCGCCCGAGTGTGGGCGAAGCTCAATGCCGTGGCGCAGCGCGTCGGTCAGGCGATCATCAAGGTGTTTGATGCGCCACGGGCTGGGTATATCATCGCCGGGTTTGATGTGCCTCACACCCATATTCACGTGTTCCCCCACCAGCAAGATGAGCGGACTATGACTTCTCGAAGGTCATCGGCATGAATGACACCGACCCGGCGAAGATGGATGCGGCCGCCAGGCGCGCTGCGCGCCGAGCTCGCCAAAGACGAACGCCGAGTCCGCCTAACCTGACCCACCGCCTGCGCTCGCGCCGCTGGGCACCGGGACCATCTAGGAGGCTAGTTTTGCGGCACAATGCGGAACGGGTGCGTGCCAACAGTGCTGTCGACGCTAATTGGCACCCTGGTGAGCCTCCACGATAGTTTTTCACAATCGCCAGCCCCAACCCGGAGCCACCGGTCGCCCGGGTTCGGGACGTGTCCGCCCGGTAGAAGCGTTCAGAAATGTGTGGCAGGTCGGCTTCCTGTACACACGCCGTCGTCGGAAAACCTCCAGTATGACGTGGTTATCATCCGTGTCGATACTCAATCGCCTTTAGCTTCCTCGCCACCGTGTTTGAGACTGTTGACAATAAGGTTGGTGAGCACCTGGTGCAGCCGGGCCGTGTCATCACCATGGGCATGTCGGTCGCTGCAGCATCCACCTCGATGCTGCGCTCGGGTAGAGCGGGCGAGCGACACCACTGACAATCCCAGGGCCAGCATGTCTACCGGGGCTTGCATCGAATCGGGCCTCCCCTGCTGCGGGTGAGGCTGAGCAGGTCTTCCACCAGCAGGCTCATGCGAGCGGCCTCTTCCTCTCATCTTTTCATCACCATGGTGGCGTCGGTGGTGGCTACCTGACCGTATAGCTCGCGACCCTTGACGCTGGTCAGTGGGGTGCTTGTAACTCGTGCGAGCGCGTCACCCAGGAAAACGTCGCATCGGGTTTCCTTGGATTGCAGTTCCACGATAGAGGCTTGAAGCTGCTCCAGCATACGTTCATGGAATGAGAAAGGCACCCACCTCGGTGTTTTTCCGGCAGCACGCGCGCGCGGCGCGATCGGGTCACCGTTGGCAATGGCGGCGGTTTCCTCCACTTTCCGCAGCGGACCCAGGGTGCGCCGGATCATCAAAATAGCCCAGTACCCCAATCAGGAAATAGCACGGCGATGCCGATGCGGATTTGGTGCCACGAGTTTATTCAGCAGGATTTGTTCGTTGCGGACCCGCTTGCCGATCAACAGTGATGGAGTCCTCATAGGTGCCGGCGAGTACCCGCCAATCAGTTTTCGCCCATCCTGCGATTTAACGGTTGTGGGCTTTTGCCGTCGAGATCGTATTTCCCGCATGGCGAGGCAGCGAGCATCTCTTTATAGCCGTTTTGTACCCGGTATTCGCCTTCTTTATAGAGCCGGTAAACGATCCGAGGTAGAACGCTCACATACCGATCGTCGTATTGGTACAGTTGTTCGTTGCGCGCCCAGCCTTTCAGCCCCCACTCAGAGTCCTCGTCGACCCGCAAAACGCCACCTCGTACATGGCTTGTTGGATAGCGAGCGCATCTAGCGAGCCCAACGCCGGCGACGATGACGGTACAACAAAGAGCGAGGAAACCCGCAGCGGTATGCCCTATTCGTTGTCCCCCGCTGGGTCCGCCCACTCTTTTTGATTTTTCGTGCTTTGCGACGACTCCGGCTGCGGCTCTCGGCGGTTGCAGTTGTGATTCTTGCGGCGCTTCTTGGAGTTCTTGTGTCGTGCCAGATCGTTCCTTGAAATACCGTTATGCCACGTGGTTTCCGCAGCACATAGCCCACACCCCGCACGGTGTGAATCGGGGCACACTCGCCGGTGTCGATTTTGCGCCGCAGGTAGAAATGTACAGATTCCACGCACATTGCCGTCGCCGCCGAAATCCGTAGTGCCACAGTTATCGGGATCTTAGGTTTCGACAGCATCACCTCGGCGTTCAACATGAGATAACGCAGGAGGTTGAATTCGGTGGGGGATAATTCCACCACGGTGCCGCCCTGGTGACCTCGTGGGTGTCGTCGTTCAGCACCAAATCGTCGTAGGTAAGCAATATCGTCCTCGACTTCCTCGCGCAACTTGGGCGCCACGCCGCAGAATCACCCGGAGGCGGGTAGTGACCTCTTCCAGCGAGAACGGCTTGGTCACGTAATCGTCAGCACCAATGGTCAGGCCGTGAATGCGATGTCTCCACCGCGTCCTGGCGGTGAGGAAATGAGACCAGGCCTTCGAATCCCAGGGCGCGCAGCAGAGAGAGGAGCTCAAAACCATCCATGCCAGGCATCATGACGTCAAGGATGAAGGCGTGGGCTTAAACTCGGGGGCGACTTCAAAGCGCCTGCACGGGCAACAGAGGTGGCGGTAGCGACCTCAAAACCCTGGAATTTGAGGCTGACGGTGAGCAATTCGACAATGTTGGGCTCATCGTCGACAACGAGCACTTTAGTGGAGTTTTCTTTCATACGGTTCATTGTTCCTTACTGACGCCTAATTCGCACTTTGATTTACTATCACCATATCGTTCTGTGAGTTTGATAACTGTAACGTACGTTCGGTATAGTTACGGCTCATGGATGTGCTACCACCAACAAAAATTCCACCCGATGGGTTTTCCTTGGGGTTATCTCCCTTGCCTGTTTATGATCGGCGTCGATAACTCCATCCTGTACACCGCGCTCCCAACACTGAAAACCAGCCTGCACACCACCAGCCTGGAAGCACTATGGATCATCACATGTATCCCTGGTCCTGTCCGGCCTCCTGCTCGGCACCGGAACCCTGGGGGATAAAATCGGTCATCGCCGCATGTTCGAAATCGGCCTCAGTATTTTCGGCGTTGCCCGACACTCGTAGCCACCTTCGCCCCAACCCTGAAATCCTCATCGCCAGCTGAGCCCTCTTCGGCATTGGCGCCGCCACCATGATGCCCGCCACTCTATCGCTGCTGCGCACCACCTTCACCGACGTGCAGGAACGCAACACCGCCATCAGGGATTTGGGCGCCACCGCCACCCTGGGCGCCGCCTCCGGGCCGGTCTATCGGCGGACTCCTCCTGGAGTGACATTTTGGTGGGGCTCCGTGTTTCCTCATCAACCTTCCCGTGGTGATTATTGCCGTCATCGGCACCACGACCATCGCACCCTCCCCAACGCGCCCAACCCCGAGCGACAATGGGGTTTCCTCTCATCGTTCTGGGGCCATGGCGGCCGCATGATGGGCCTGGTCATGACTGATCAAGGGAGGCCACCCACTCCCCCATCGACCTGGGGTCATCGGCGGTGCCACCGCAGCCCTCATCGGCGGCGGCTGGCTGTTTGCCCCTGCCGGCAACGATTCCTCACCGAACCCCTCCTGGTCGCTCGCGGTGTTTCAGAATAAGGTTTCACCGCCAGCGTCCGCTCAGCGCAGGGGTTTTGCCATGTTTGCCCTGTCGGGAACCGAACTGACCACCCAACGATTTCCAGCTGGGCGAAGGTTCACGCCCCTGGCCGGCACTCGTCACCGCGGCCGGGGCCGTCACCCGATCCCCACCTCGGTCCTGGGCGGCATCATGCTCAGCAGAATCGGGTTCCGGCCCCTCATCAGTGGCGGCTTCGCCATTATCGCCGCCGGCGCCGCCCCCTGCATGTGGACGATCGGCACTCATTCCCCTCGGACTGTTCATCGGCAGCCTCATCGCCGCAGGCGCAGCGCGCCGGCCTGGTGCATCGTCCGTGTCCTCGACCGCCATCATCGGCTCCGCCCACCCGCTATTCCGGCATGGCCTCCGCAATGGAAGAAAGTATCCTATGAGTTCAGGGACACGCTCTATCGGTGGCGGTTTTGGGTTCGTTGATGCAATTATTCTATACCTGGTTCGCTCCCCGCCCAGGTTGCCGACAGCTTTGAATCCGGCCTGGCCAACCCGCAGCTTTTTCGACGCCGCCTACGCCGCATTCAACTCCGGGTTCACCCTGGTCATGCTGGTGGTGGCGGCCGTTTCGGCACCACGGTGGCCGGCGTCACGGCGTGGCCTCCACAATAATCCGAGAAGACCGACTATGCGCACGAGTAAAAGAACATGTCCTACGGTCGGCGATGACGATCGTCGAAAAAGCAGGGACTCGCCGCCCTCACCTACGAGTCGCTGGCGGCGGAATCGGGCCTGAGCAAGTCGGGAGCTCATCTACTACTTCCCATCCCGGCAAACATTACTGCTCGAAATCAACCGGTTTCTGGCCGCGCAATGGGAAGAAAAATGGTGGAACTGGCGGGCGGGCGCGCGCACGAGAATGAGACAAGCGAGACGAATCCGCGCGAGTTTTCTGGTCATGTCGCAATCGCCACCTTGGCGGACTTACGCATGACTCTGGACGCCACCGACAACCCGGAAATGCTCAACCCTGGCTCGATCGTCGGCCCGATGGAGCGCCTCACCGGATGATTCCGACCACCACCTGCTACAAATCATCACGCAGACGGCCTGTGGGTCCACGACCACATCAACGGGTTCTCCCTATCACCCTCAGCAGCGGCAACAATTCACTCAGCAGCGCTCATGTTGTTCTCACCCCGATCCTGGGTAAAGTGTCTTCATGACAAACTATCTTCACCGGACAGCGACCGATAAAACCACGGTGGTGTTGTGGAGCCTCTGGGATTTAGGGTCGGCGGCGTTTAACGCCGTGCTCATTACCTTCGTGTTCTCCGTCTACCTGACGGATTCCGTGAGAAAAACCATCGACTCTAGATTCACCCCACCACCTGGTTAGCCATCGCCATTGGCATTGGCGGCATGTTTATCGCCCTGCTGGCACCGGTCATTGGTCAACGATCCGGCGCCGCGGCACCCGAGCGCCGAGCGTTCGGGTATGGACGCTCATCACTATCGTCATCATGCTGTCGTTGTATTGTTCATCCGCAACGACGACCCCACATCTATTTCTGGCTGGGGAATCACCATCCTGGCCATCGGATCCGATGACCTACGAACTTGGCGGTGTGAGCTATTTCGCCATGCTCAACCAGGTATCCACCGATGTTGGCAGGGTGAGCGGCTTTTGGTTGGGCCCTGGGCTATTTCGGCGGCATTTTTCCTGCTGCTCATCTGTTACTTCGGATTCGTCGCCGACGACGGCGGCTACCCGCACATCTCCACGGAAGGGGGCCTCAATGTACGCCTGGTAGCCATCATGTCCGCCCTGTGGTTTCTCGTCTTCGGGTTGCCGGTCATGTTCCGGGTGCCGGAAATAGCACGAAATCCGAACATTGGTTCGGATGGTTTTCGTCGAATCATAAGGAACTCTGGCACACCCTCCAGCGACCTGTGGCGCAAAGGACCGGTCCTCGGTCTTCTTTCCTCATCTCCTCGAGCAATCTTCCGGGACGGCCTGGCCGAGGTGTTCACCTTCGGCGCCATCCTGGCGGTCTCCGGTGTACGAGGCTCGACGCCGGCGACGTCCTCATCTTCGGGATCGCCGCCAGCCTGATTTCGGCCCTCGGCGCGGTGGTGTGCGGCTACTTCGACGATATTTTCGGGCCGAAATCGGTGATTATGGTGTCGCTGGTCTCCGCCAGTCGCCATGTGTTTTATCCTCTATTTTCGTGTCCGGCCCACAAACTTTCTGGATCTACGGGCTGATTTTTGACGCTCTTCGTGGGCCGGCACAATCATCGTCACGAACGTTCCTGTCCCGCATGGCCCCACCCGGCTATGAGGGGCAAATGTTCGGCCTGTCGCATAACCACCGGCCGGGCCGTCAGCTGGATGGCTCCCGCGGCATTCTCCCTGTTCAGCATGCTTTTCGGTGGGGACCGGGCGGGCATTTTCGGGATCGCGGTCATCCTCTTCGGCCGGGGCCCTAGTATTGAGTGAAGGTCAGGAGCCGACCAAGGTCGAAGCGTAGGAGCAGCGCATGTTTGGGCGTCGAAAAGCGATGCCGCAGGCGACGGTTGACGTGGCAGACCAGCCGCCACTCGCACCCATTGCGCCGGTCGATTTAACCAGCCACGAGCAGGTGTCGGCGGTGCTGGGGGTCGCGGCAGCATGGCCGGGTGCTGATTGCGGCGGGGACCACGAATTTCGACGCGAAAAAACCAGGTGGTGGCGGTGACCGAGGGCGTATGGGCTGTTTCACCGCCACGTGGATTTGACGACACGCGCATCCGATTATTCAGCTATGTGGCCGGGCTCGCGCCGGAAATCCGGTGACGGTGGTGCGGGTGATGCCGGCGCCGGTGCAGGATTTTCTGCTGGCTGCGCCGGGTGAGACCTACTGATTCGGGATATTCTTTCGGGTCGGGCTTCGCTTGTCGACGCGCAGGCGCGGCTGGATGCCAGTATCACGGCGCCGCCCTCGTTGGGGCTGGTGGGAGTGGTGTGCAGTTGGATGGTGTTGGGTGGCGCGGTGACCCCTGCTCCTCGGCGGTGATGTGTGGGCGGCGCAGCGTCAACGGTGGCGTCGGGCCTGGTGATTTGGTTGCGCGGTGCTGGGGCCGGCGGGGGATTGCCGCTGTTTTTCCAGAATGTGGCGGGTGGGTTCTGCGCGGCGGTGTTTGCGTCTGCCGTGTATCACGCCGGGCTCATGGTGGGGTTATTGCTGCGGCCGAGCATGGTGATTGCCACGTCCATTATCGCGCTATTGGCGGGGTTGACGCTGGTGCAGGCGATTCATAATGGAGTGTCGTTTGCGCCGGTGACGGGGAACGCCCGGTTTTCGACACGATGCTGATTACGGGCGGGGTGGTTGCCGGGGTGGCGATCGGCATCGAGGTGTCGGTGCTGCTGCATGTGCCGCTGCCGCCGATGGAAACCATTGCGGCCCGAACCTGGCCAGCGCCACGATTCGGGTGCTGGGCGGTACGGTGGCCGTCCGCCGCATTTGCCCGGGCGTGTTACGCCGACTGGTTGTCGGTTGGGGTGTCGGGGTTGACGGCGCTCGTGGGGTCGAGCGTGTTTTATTTCATGCTGCTGCCCACGGTGCTGACGACGATGGCGATGGCGTTAACCGCCACGTTGATCAGGCTCATTGGCGGGCTTTTGGCCCGCCGCCATCAGATGCCTCCCATCAGTTGTGGCGATTGCCGGGGTGACTCCCCTGCTGCCGGGTTGGCGATTTATCGGGGCATGTATGGGATGCTGCATCACCAATTGACGGTGGGGTTGAGCAATCTGACGATTGCCATGTCGACGGCAATGGCGTTGTCGGCCGGGGTGGTGTTTGGGGAGTGGATTGCCCGGAAGATTCGTCGCCCCTCGGGGAGCTGGGGAAATACATGCGGCTAGATCGAATCTTGGGGCGACGGGTCCGGGGTGTTTAACTAGCGTGTTTGTGGGTCAGGGCCTCGTGGAGTTCGGTGAATTCCTCGGGTACCACCATGGGCTCAGGGTTTTTCGGCAAGCACCACGTCGAGGGATTCCCCGCGTTCTTGGGCCTCGGTAATGGTTTGTTGTATGGCCTCGATTTGTTGGTGACTTTCTTCTAGCTTTTGGTCTTTTCTGCAAATTCCGTTTCGATGCGGTGTTTTTCGGCTTCAAATAGGCGTTCTTGTTCTTCTAAGAGGCGGAGGATTTCTTTTTGCGTTGTTCGAATTCGACGGGCTGCATGTATTCGATCATGCCTGAAAAGTTCGTTAAATGACGGCCGTTGATGGGGTGTGTCGGCCACCTTGGTGGGATGGTCTACCCATTATGCTGCTAGAATGCGGAAGCGAAATATTTTTGAGACCTTTTTCGCACCATCGCTAAATAATCACATGAGTAACATTAGACGTCTTCGTTAACACAAGCTCAGACGATTACTAAGACCAGCCCTAAAATACGCCAATATTATCCCGTGGTTTTGCTACATATAACCACAAGAAATAACGGATTGGCCAATACCTGAAAAACCCCATAATCCCCGCCGCACCTTTTGCGTGCGATGGGGATTACGAGTGGGAGGAAATTCTAAAAGTATCAATCCTTGCGCTTGTAATGCGACTCCTTCACTGAGTCTTGCGACCGGTAACCGTAGTAGTTTGCCACCGCCAGCGCCACAGACTTTCTCGGCAAAACCCTTAAAATTGGTGAAATTCTTGGCGATGTCCTGCTGCAATTTGGCGCCGCACGCATTGTCGTCGGCGTCGCAATTATGCTGCTTGACCAGCTTATCCAGGTTTAGCGGTGTCCTCCCGACCCAGTGGGGTGTAGCCCTTGGCCCGCGGCAATCCGGTTATAGTGGTTGCCCGCGACCAAGAGGTAGCCGGAGGCGTTCTCGCCAGTGGCGATACTACATTGAAAGTCTGCTTTCCTGCCGGCCCCATCAGGTATTTGCGGAATGCCGCCACCTGGGCATCGTGGTCGGTTTTCTCGCTGACCTGACGCGGGTGGCACCGTCGGCTCGGGCACGACCGGCGCGGGTTCCGAGGGTGCGGTAGTTGACGTCGACGGCGCAGCGCTTGCGCTGGTCGACGGGGCGGCACTCCGGGCTTGGCGACGGCTGTTTCTGGGGACCATCAAACAGGGATACCGACAAGCTGGACGGGTCCGTCAGCGAACCTAAGTCCTGAGCCGATGCAGCTACCGGAACGACCGCTGCGACAGCGGTCAGGGCTACGATGCGGCAAAAGCCAGCGCAATTTTTCCACTCATAAACCGTTCCTGGAAAGATGAAAAATTCTTTCGTAAAGCATTCCTGCGAAAATGAAAAAGAAAAATGAATATTTCAGACTCATGCTGACGGTATCAAATTTAAAAAGAATGTAAATAGGGGGTAAATGATGGGGGTGTAAGAGGTGAGAATATCCCAGCATACAGCCTATATTCTTCCCCTATTGATACCACAGGTAATATCAAACCTTTCTCACAGAGCCTCAGGCAATATCTTAGATAACCAGCTCTTTTCCTTGGCGGTGACACGCTTTTACATAAACGTTGCAAATCAATAACAAATACTAACCGCAACATAACAATTCGCTAACTACCACTGGTGAATGACCTTTCTCTTACCTATGGAAAAATCAGGCAATGAGTCTCTTAGAATCATTTTGTATCAAGGGGTGCCCATCTTTTACCCCCTCATACCATTTTCGGCATTGTCTGACATATTATATTCACCATAAAAAGTAATGATTATTAGCAATTCGCCTCACCCATTAGGGTTGAATTTTCCCCTTTTAGGCGTCGAAAAGCTGAGCGCACAACCTCGCCTGTTCGGGCGTGGGGCACACGATTGTGTAGGTTTCGGCACGCGCCGTGATGACTACCGCCGCGGTGCCGCCGGCGTTGATGCGCACCCGGCGCGTGACTTGGTGACGATCCAATTGATCCACCGCGGTTGCGGCCGTCGTCGGGGATGACCTGCACGGATTCGATGCTGTCGAGAGGGATTTCCCGCGACCATAGGGGCGCCACCAGCGATACCGTGGTGTCGTCGACGGTGATCCGAACGGTGCAGCCCCACGCCGCCCATCCGAGTGAGGGCGAGGCGCGGCCAGGCAGCGACGATGGTGGGCGGTGTCCAGTGGAAGTAGGCGACGAGGGGCAGCGATGATGGCGACGCCCGGGATGATGAGGGTGAGGGCGAACCGGCACCGTGGGTTTGAGAGTCATTGTCGTGGGGGTCATAGGCATCAATCTTGTCATAGTACGTGAGTTCGAATGTCGGCCGTGTCGGGGATCTGAGCTCTGACCACTAACGCGGTGCGCTTAGCATTATCGTTATAACCCCATGACTATCGACGAGGTGACACCATGCAATTAGGAGAACCTATATTTATTCCAATTTCCTAAAGGCAATAATGATTTTTGCCACGATGTTGCTGGCTGTGGGCGTCGCACTCATACTGACCCCGCGAAACCGAGCATGAGCGAAGTGGCCAAGTACACTGTCGTGGGCATCGTTTGGCTTGTGGCTCTTTACGTTGTAAGCAGGAGGTTTCACACCATAGCTGAGAGGAATGCGCCCCGACCGTGGTGGCGCATGACCGCTTCTCGCTTCCTGGGTTGGGCGTTTGCGATATTTTTGCCGCGATGGGGATATGGATAGCCGTGGGCGCAACCTGCTTCCCAACAATCCGCTGCTCGGGATTGCGTATCTCGCATTCGGCGGCCTGTTTGTTGTCGAGCGCGCTGCGGCCGCCGACGCGCCGGCGGTGAGGGGCGTGGAAGGTCGCCAGGGCTAGGCCACTAGGTATTCTTCGCGGGTGGCATTGTGGTCTGGTCGGCGCTTGTTGCCTGAATCAAGTCGTCAACGGTGGAGCCTGCGCCCAGGTTGAGGATGCAATGTCGATTTCGGATTCGGGCTGTCCGATCGGTGGCCTCATTGGTGTGCATACGCCGCAGACAAAGCCATTGAGGGTGAGGCAACTGTCAGATAGAGTCGGTGGGCGCTGGCCACCTGTGTGAAAAACGTCACCGAGCATCGTCGTCGGGCAGGCATGCCAGCACGATGATGTCACCGTTGAGTGACAAGCCGTTATCGAAACTGTCCCATGTTTCGGGTTCGTTCTGGAGCTTGTCGACAATCTCCCGGCGATGAGAGTGCGTGGTTGGGATCTGTATCGTGATGGACGCGGAGCCACACATCGGCGTGATGCTCGTCAGCTGCGAGAGATGAGTCGCTCATGGTGCTCGCTGAGTCGTATGTGGTTTTTCGGGTTGTTCCACTAGCAGGGCGAGCGCCTCGGTGATGTCTTTCCGCTTTCCGCCAGGTATCGCCAGTACCGTAGGCTGAATGTGAGAACGCATATGCTTTCCCATCCGTCATCCCGGGTACACGGAATGCAACCTCATAGATGCCGTCAATCATTTTTGTGTTCTTCTCTCGGTTGTTCCCCAGGCCGGTTCGGGTCCTGGTCCAGGTTCTAGGTATTTCCGCGAAAAGCATGCGACCGTAATCTCGCAGAATCTGGTCCAAACATCATGATAAATATCATTGTTCGGGTTTTCGTGCAGCTTCTACAATGAGGAATCGACCGCTTTCCATTGTGGAGAACCACGGGTCACCTGTTTGCCGATGCAGGTGGCCCGTGTTTCGACCCACCGGTTTTTAGTGCTGCGCTGGGGTTTGGGGTTTAGCCGTACCGAGCCTCCCCTGCTGGATCGAGAAGTCAAGCTCATACATTTGCTGAGCTCTGGTTTCTGCTAGCTCCAGATTTTCTGCTGTCCGCCCACTAGAACCCTCAGCTCAGCAAAATATGCAGCCGGCTTTTGCCACGCCCCATGAGCAATGAGCATATTCATGATAAATATCATTGGTCCCGGCGTGATATGGCCGCTAGAGTGGAGGCAACGCGCGGTCATCAATTCACGCTATTTATTTGGATGCTCTGTGAAGAGATGAAGGCCACCCGCATGTGAAAACACCGGGTGGCCTATCAATACTCTTCAGTGGAGCTGGAGATGGGACTTTGAACCCACAACCTACGGTTTACAAGACCGTTGCGCTACCGATTGCGCCACTCAGCACATGCCGAGAAATAAAACTGGCACGAGGTGAATAGTACTAAAAGCTTTGCCAGTAATCCAATGTGGCGGACAATAAGGGTTATGAGGCGCTATCATCGTTCAATCCGTATTCATGCGATTACGCTTGAGGTAATGACGATAATGGAATGGTGGTAATCCTGCTGTGAGCTCGGTTTTTACTATGCTGCGCCGCCTGGCTACGGGTGGGGGCCGCATTGCCACGATTGACGCGGCCAAGGCTGCGCCACCCCCATCACCATTAGCCCCGGTGGATCTCACCGATCCCGCCAGGTTGCCGGCGTCATGGATTTGGCTGCGCGCGTTGGTGATATTTTATTGGCTTCCGGCACCTCAAACCGAGATACTGTGGTGCAGGTTCATGCGGTAGCCTCCGCCTATGGTTTGCACTACATGCATGTGGATATCACGCTGAATACCATTACCGTGTTCACCACCATTGCGTGGAGCGGAAGCTTCCCGTCAGCGTGTTTCGGTGGTGTCGAATATGCGCACGGATTTTTCGAAGTTGAGCGAGGTGGACCGGCTTATTCGGTCCATTCAGGCGAGCGCCACATCCCCGGATATTGCCACGAAGATTTTGGATGGCTCTGTATCGGTCGCTCGGCATCCTATGGGTTTAAGACTCCCTGGTGGGGTGGGGTGGGTTGGCGCACTTTGGTGTCGGTCATGATCGGTGGGGTTGGTTACCAGCGGTGGTGTCGTTTCTCATTGGGGTGGTCATCATTGGCATGGATGCGGTGTTGCGCGGCAGAAGCTGCCGCCGTTTTTCCATAATGTGTTTGGTGGGTTTATTGCCACCTTATTGGCTGCCTGTCGCATATTCCTGGTCGCCGGATAATGTGACCCGTGTCGCTATTATTGCGGCCGGCATTGTGGTGATGTTGGCGAACCTGTCGTTGGTGCAGTCGTTGCAGGATGGTAGTTACCGGGGCGCCGGTGACGGCGACGCCCGGTTCTTTGAAACGTTCCTGCTCACCAGCGCGATTGTGGCCGGGGTGGGTGCGGGGATTCAGGCATCGGGCTGGTTGGGGATTTCCCCTACCCCTTGGAGCCGCTGCACCAGCCGACCACGACCATAGCCCTGGTGGGGATTGATGGCCGGGGCCGCGGCGTCGATAAGCTTCGCTATTGCCTGCTATGCGGAGCTGTCGTCGGTGTTTGTTGCGGGGGCCACGGCGGCGGTTGGCACCAGCATGTTTTACGCATCCATGCTGGTGTTGGGCGTATCGCATATCACGTCGGTCGCGATTGCCGCCACCACTATTGGGTTTGGTGGTGGCCTGCTGGCCCGGCGGTTCCTCATTCCGCCGCTGCTCACCGCGGTCGCCGGTATCACCCCCTATGCTGCCGGGGCTGGCACTCTATCGGGGCATGTATGCGGCGCTGAATAATCAGCTGTTGGTGGGGTTCCGCCAACATGGCGGTGGCGCTGTCATTGGCGGCCGCGTTGGCGTCCGGTGTGGTGTTGGGTGAGTGGGCGGCCCGGAAGCTGCGTCGCCCGCCGAAGATCACAGTTCCACCGCGCATTTCGCCGACCACGCAGTTTGGTTCACATTCGGGCCGAAATAGCGTAGAGATATTGGTTTTAAGGCTTGGAGTTTCTGATAATGAAGGAGGCGGCCCCTTGCCACCAAAGGTCACTGATACCCGCAGCCCAGCGGAACCCTGCACGCCGTTGAGGAGGAAACCGCTGCCGCTGCCGCAAGGTTGTCGCGTCTTATGCGGAAAACTTTTCGACGGTGTGACGTGATGTGCATGTTGGGTGTCGAGCCCGCAGGCTTGTCGTATAAGAAGGTTTATGCGGAATATGCGGATACCATAGCGCCGAAGAAGGCCACGAAGCGCAGCAAGAAAACCACGAAGAAAGCTACCAAGAAGGCGACGAAGAAAGCCACCGCCAAGAAAAACCACAAAGAAGGCCACGAAGGCCGCGAAGAAGACCAGCTAAAAAGACCACGAAGAAGGCATAAATGAATGACTTTGTGGTGGTTGCCAACCGGCTGCCCGTCGATTTGCACTTGACAATAATGGCGCGCCGGTGTGGACGCAGCCCACGGCGGCTCGGTTGCCGCGCGGCGGTGTTGGCGCAGCATCATGGTTGTTGGATTGGCTGGCCCGGCACCACCACGGAGTGCGAACCGTTCCGCACCGAGTCGGGGAGTTTTCTGCTCAACCCGGTGAGTCTTTCCCAGTCGGACTATCGAGGAGTTTTACGAGGGGTTCGCTAACGCCACCTTGTGGCGCGCTGTACTCATGATCTGATCGTGACCCCCAGGTATCACCGCAATTGGTGGGACGCCTACCAGCGGGTGAACCGGAAGTTTGCGGAAACCGCGGCCCAGGTTGCCGCCCCCAATGCCACCGTGTGGGTGCAGGATTATCAGCTGCAACTCGTGCCAGGCATGCTTCGGGAGCTGCGACCCGATTTCGACCATTGGGTTTTTCCTGCATATTCCGTTTCCCGCGATTTGTTCCGGCAGTTGCCGTGGCGGAAAAATCCTCACCGGGGTGTTGGGGCGGATATGGTTGGGTTCCGATTTTGGCGTCGAACGCCCGGAATTTCCTCCACGTGGTGGCGCACTATTCGGGCATGGTGTGTCCGGCACGGTGTCGGTGCGGGGACATTACCGCCCACGTGCACACGTCCGGATAACCGGCAGGTGGGGGATTGGAGCGTTTCCGATTGCCATTGATCCCACGCCGTTTTTGGTGGATGTGGATATGCCGCGGTGCGGTCTGAGCTGGGAATCCGACCACATCATTTTAGCTGTGGATCGACTGGATTACACAAGGGGATTTTGCGGCGGCTGCGGGCGCTGGAGGAGCTGCACGAGGCGAGGTATGATGCCGCCCCGAGACGGTGTTTTACAGATTGCGACGCCCTCCGGGGAGCGGATTGACCATTACCGGCAAACCCGGAGACATGGTTGAGCAGGCGGTGGGTCGGATCAATGGCCGGTTTGGGTCGTTGGGGTCGCAGGTGGTGTTGTACCAGCACCAGTCGTTTGATCGGGAAACGGTTGGTGAAGCTCTACGCCACGGCGGATATTATGCTGGTCACACCGTTTGAGGATGGCATGAACCTGGTGGCAAGGAGTATGTGGCCCTGCCATGGTGATGGTTCCGGCGCGCTGGTGTTGAGCGAGTTTGCGGGGGCGGCGGAGGAATTATCAGGGCGTTTTTGTGCAATCCGTTTGATGTGGAGTCGATAAACGCAGCTGCTGGCGGCATTGTCGGCGTCGCCGGCGGAGAAGCAGGCGCGGATGCTGCGGATCGCGAGGTAATGAGTCACGATGTGAAGTGTGGGCAACCGCGTTTTTACGCTGCCTCACCTTAGGATAGGAGCATGCGTCGAGACCGTTGCCGTTGTTGTGTGCCGTGCTGTTATCCGGGTTTTGCCCTCCAGGGGTGTGGGGGCGAAACAGGAGGAGATTGCGGACACCTCATGGCAGGTGGTTAGAGCTGGTTGGGATCTAGATCCGGCAACGGTGCCGGATGCGGTGGCAGGCGCAGTGGCGGTGAATTTTGGGGCGACGACCATTGGCGGGTTTTACGGGTGCGCCCCCGTTGCGGGGACGGTGAATTTTACGCAGGCGGGCAAGCCGCAAAGCTCGGTTGATGGTGATGCGTTACATGTAGAAGGTGACGTATCCGCGGGTTGATGAGGAGCAGTGCACTGGGGCATATTCGGTTTGTGCACGATGCAATCGTGCAGTTTTTGAGCATCATGATTTCGCGGTGTCCCGGCCGACCGGGGCCGAGTATTGCTGACGGTGAGCGGCAGCGAGCTTTTTACGACGACGCCCCGGCGCTGCGGCTGGTGCATGAGTGTTGACTGTATGAACTTCGATGCTCATTGGCCGCTGTGGCCGCAACACTCACGGTTGTTGGTGGTTTCCTGATTATGATGGCACGCTTGCCGAATTCAATACTGACGCCTATGCGGTGTCCACAAATCCACCGCGGAACGTGCCCTCAAGGAGTTGGCGGCGTTGCCGGATACCGAGGTGGCGATTTTTGTCCGACCGGCATACGGAGGGGTTAAAGCAGGGTCACCGGGTTTGATGAGACCGATTTTTATATTGGCGGGTTCGCACGGTGCGGAGTCAAATATTGGGGAAAATTCAGTCGTTGACGGATGAGCAACAGGCGGCACTCGACCAGATCACCACAGTGTTTGAGGAGCTGGCAGCCCAGTTGGAGGGGCGTTTGTGGAGTATAAACCCTACCATCGGGTGTTGCATTTTGATTCGGGCGATGGACGGGTCGAAGGCCGCCGAAATATGAGCGGGCCAGCCATGCTGACATTCCGGGGGCGCATTTGAAGCCGGGCAAGTGGATTGTGGAGGGGCGGCGATCTCGACACTGACCAAGGGCACGTGGATTACCATAGCCGGAAACGGTTGGGGAGCCACTGCGGTGATTTTTGTGGGGATGACCGCACCGACGAGGACGGGTTTGCGGTGCTGGGCCCGGGTGATCTATCGGTAAAGGTGGGGTCCGGGGACACGAAGGCGCAGTATCGGGTGCCGGACGTGTCCGGTGCCGGGAGTTTTTGCCCAGCTAGTTGCAGCGCGGCGGGCCAATGGTGGTACCAGGGTGGAAGGCAACGTCTAGGGTAGTTTTGATCATAATACTTCGCCGTCGATCATGCGCATGAGGGTGTGGCCGGCGTATTCGCCCTGGCCCTATTGGGTTTGCACAACGGTTGCAATGCCCGCATGCGGGCCTCCCCGATGCCGTCCGAATCCGGTGATGGAGAGGTCTTCGGGATCACTCATGCCGTGGTCGTGGGCGTATTGCATGGCGCTCAGCGCCATGGTGTCGGCGGTGCACGGATTGCGGTGACGTCCGGGTAGCTGGTGAGGGAGTTCTTTCGCAGCAGCATAGGTAGCTTCAGGGTGTTGGTATGCCGTTCGATAATGGGGGATGGTGTGGGTGACAATCCCGGCGTCGGCAAATACGCGGAGGGCCCCCTGCACCCGGGCTCGTTGCTCATGATGCTGCGCATCTTCCACCCTTTCGGGGGTGACTGGGCCGTCGTTGTCGGTGATACACAACCGGAGGCAGAGGATGCCGATGCGGCGGTGGCCGGCGTCGACAAAGCGCCTGGGGGCGGGGCGATGGCCCCTGCCCTCATTAATGCCAACGAATGGGAATCGGTTGTCGTCAATGGGTTGATCGCACACAACCGTGGGGAGCCTCGGGTGGGTTGCTTCTAAATAGGGGTCGTTTTTCGCAACGGAATGAGACGACAAAACCGTCAACCACGGCCGAGTTGACCAGCTGTAATGCGGCGGAGGGTTGGTTGCGGTGGGCCCCACGAGGGACCAGGGTGAGGGTGGTTTGAAACCCAATGCATGCTTCGGCCAGGCCGGCAAGGAAATCAACCGATGCCATGTCTTCAGAATGCATACGCAAGAGTGTTCGGTAACAAGCACGCCAATGCTGCCAACACGTTTCATGCGGAGGGAGCGGGCGGCCGGGTCGGGCCCTGGATAGCCTAGTCGTTCGGCGGTGTCGAGAATGCGGACTCGTAAATCTTCGGAAAGTTGTTCCGGATAGTTGTATGCGTTGGAGACTGTCGTTCGGGACACACCCTAGTTCTTCGGCGAGTGAGGCGAGAGAAGTTCTACGTGCGCTGCGTTTTGCCATGCCACACAACTTAGTGGAAAGACGCAAAAGATTTCTTATAAATCTGCAGATTGTGGAAAAATTGTTCATTTCAGCAGAACGCCCCACCAGTGGGGGCAATGCGAATATCTTTGATATGGATATGCGTGTTTTTCGGGTCTCGTCGATATGGTTTTTGTGCCGGGGCCGGCGGCGGGGGTCACCGTGATGATCTCTTGGTGTGGTTGCATGGATCCGCAATCGGCGACGGTAACCCGCAGGTTTACCAACCGCCGATTCGAGCATTTGGGCATGTCGGTGGCCTATCCTGAGGGGATTGCGCGACATTGGAATGATGGGCGGAGGCTGTTTTGCAAGAAAAACCGGGAATTAGGGCACAAACGACGTAGAATATCTCACGGAATTCGTACACGAGTTTCGAATGCACGGGTCGGGTGTTTGGGGCGGGTTTTTCCAACGGCGGGCACATGATCTACCGGCTGCTCCACGAAGCCCCCGGGCTTTTTCGACGCCGCCCTCGTCATCGCCGCAACCCAACCAACACCGAAAACTTCCTCCCCAGCACCCCCAACCGCCGACCGGTGGCGCCCACTCCCTGCTCCTCATCCACGGGGAATCCGACCCCATCGCCCCGTGGCGGGCGGCACCGTGCGCGGCGCCACCCAATCGGCGCAGGCCACGGCCGACTACTATCGATGACTCAACGGGGACACCGCCCGGTGCTGGCTCGTCACGCTGCCAAACACGGGACACGTGATCCCGGGCCCGGATGCGTCACCTCGAATTCCTCGGCCCCGCAAACGAGTCGGTGGACGCGGCAAAGCTCTTCGGCCAATTCATCGACGAGCTCCCCGATAGCGGCGTCGACAAGCAAAAATCAGAGCCTCGTTGAGGGGTCGCAGGGTCTTCGCCACCATAGGTGCCATGAGTTTGACATAAAACCAGCAGCTGCACGCGGCCGCGAGCGCCGCCCCACCGGAGACCATGGTAGTGGCATAACATGCACCAGGCCGCGAACTCTAGCACCTCCGAACCACCACCCCGGCGCGCCCGGGAATGATCCGGCCACGCTACGCCGCGCTGGCGAGCACCGGATACACCAGCAATACCACACGTGCGACCAGGTGATAATCCACCCAGCGCCCGGGGTACAAGCGCACCACCAGCCATAGAAATCACCAACGGCACGCCGAAGGACAGGAAGATCACGCCAGTGGCCAGCAGTGGTTTATTCATCGCTGCCTTTACAGATCCGACGGTTTCACGCCGGCGGCGCGGCGCTGCCGAGAAAACTCGCTCAACACCACCCCGGCGGCCACGGAAGCATTCAACGACTCCACCCACTGACGTGGTGGGCACCGAAACCAGCACGTCGCAGGTTTCCCGAACCAGGCGGGACAGCCCTTGCCCTCCGAGCCGACCACGATTACGACCGGGCCGGTACCATCGTACGAATCGTAGGGTGGTGTCCCCACCCGCATCAGACCCACAACCTGGTAGCCGTTTTGCTGAAACTCCTTGAGGGTCCGGGTGATATTCGTGGCCTTCGCAACCGGCAGCCGGGCCGCGGTGCCGGCCGACGTGCGCCACGCAACAGCCGTCACCGACGCGGACCGCCGCTCGGGAATGACCACGCCCTGGCCGCCGAAAGCCGCGGTAGACCGGATCACCGCCCCCAGGTTCCGGGGGTCGGTGATGTTATCGAGCACCACGATCATCCCCTGCTCCTTGCCTCGGCAGCCGTGCTGATGAGATCGAAACACATCGGCGTACTCGAACGGCGGAATCTGCAACCCCACCCCTGGTGCAGCCCATTGCCGGTCATGCTGTCGAGCTCTGGGCGGGGCACCTCGATGAGCGGAATCGACCGGCTGTAGCCAGCTGCACCGCCTCGGTAAGCCGATCGTCATTGCGGGTGCCCTGCGCGATATACAGGGCGGTGGCCGGCACCCGGGCGTGCAAGCATTCGATCACCGGGTTTGCGGCCCACCACCAGCTCGGTGCTGGCGCTGCGGTCGTGCCGCCCCTGGTCGCGCCGCTGGCGCTCCAGCTTGCGTTTGTGGGCGGCGTGGTACACCCGATCCTCGGCCTTCGGCGTGGGCCCTTGCCCCGAAGGCCACGGCGACGCGCCCACCAGATCCCTTCACGGCACCCTTTTTATTGGTTTTACGGATACCGGGACGATTTTTAGAGTTTCCAGACATATGTGATTATTCCTTGATTCAACAATTCGACTAGTTCGGCCGGGCCCAGGCCGCACGCCGAGAAGGCACCGAGGGATGGCTGGGTGGCTTAGGTCGCCCACGACCAGGTGGGACCTTCGGGGGTGTCGGTGACCAAAATCCCCACCTCTAGCAGGCGGTCACGCACCGCGTCGGCGGTCTCCCAGTCCTTGACCGACCGGGCAACTCGCGCCGGTTCAGCTCCTCCCGGACCAGCGCATCCAACGCACATCATGGGCGCGTCGGACCGCACGGATTCGCCGTCCTGCCACTGGTCGGAAAGCGGATCGAGCCCAACACTCAGTCATGGCTCGCACCCGGGCGGCCATCCTGCGAGGCCTCACCATAATCCCTCATGGCCAGGGCACTATGCCCGCCCGCACCGTGTTGTGGATCTCGGCGAGCGCTCGTGGCACCCCAATGTCATCGTTCATGGCCTCGGCGAACGCGTCGGTCCACTCCCCACCGGCACCGGCGGCTGGCCGGGCAGATCATCCACCTTCTCGACAAAAACTTTCGATACGCCGGTATCCCTGGGCCGCCTCCTGCAACGCGTCCGGGGAGTACTCCAACACGGAACGATAATGGGCCGACCCCAGGTAGTAGCGCAACTCCACCGGCCGCACCAGCTTCACGATCTCCGGCACCGACAGCACGTTACCCAACGACTTACTCATCTTTTCCCCGGCAATGGTCACCCAGTGGTTGTGCATCCAATAGCGGGCGAAACCCGTCGCCGGCAGCATGCGCCTGGGCGATCTCGTTCTCGTGGTGGGGGAATTGCGGGTCGAGGCCACCGCCGTGAATGTCGAACTCGGGGCCCTAAATACCAGGTGGACATGGCGGAGCATTCGAGTGCCAGCCCGGCCTGCCATCACCCCACGGTGTGGGCCACGAGGGCTCCCAGGTTTTCGGCAGCCTTCCACAGGGCGAAATCCTGCGGGCTGCGCTTTGCCCACATTGTCGGTTTCGCCCTGCTCCATGTCGATAAGGTTATTGCCGGACAGCGACCCATAGTCGGAGCCGTCCGCGGCCGACCAGGCGGCCACATCGAAGTAGACGGAGCCCTGGGCGGGGTAGGCGAAACCGGCGTCGATAAGCCGCTGCATGTGAGGTAATCATTTGGGTCATGTGTCCGGTAGCGCGAGGCTCCACGGACGGCGGTAGCACGCCCAACATGTCGTAGGCGTGGCTAAAGGCTCGTTCGTGAAGTAGACACCCATTCCCACCAGGGGCGATTCGCCTCAGCAGCCTTGGTGAGAATCTTATCGTCGATGTCGGTCACGTTACGGACAAACGCAACATCATAGCCCGACGCCATGAGCCACCTGCGCACAATGTCGAAGGCAACCCGCTGCGCACATGCCCAATATGTGGGTGAGTTTGCGGGTAGCGCCACACAAATACATGGTGGCGCGCCCTGGGGTTAGCGGGACGAAATCACGAAGACTGCGGGTTCGGGTGTCGAATATGCGTAAAGTCACACGCCCCAGTGTAGTAGATGCTTGCTTTTCGACGCGCCTATCGACGCCGGGTCGGGGCCCAGCCAAGTCTTGGTCAGGAATTGTCGGCCACCCACACCACGGCGGTAGCAATGGCAGCCGACCCTCACCGCTGCCGGTAAACCCCATGTGATCCGTGGTGGTTGCGGAAACCGACACGGGCGCCCCCACAATGTCGCTGATCTTTTTTCCGCCTCCTCCCGGCGCGGCCCCAGCTTCGGGGTTTGCCCAATCAGTTGGGCGGCCACATTTCCCGATGGAAAACCCGTTCGACTCCAGGAGCTCGCGGCACTCCCGCAAGAGTCGCTCCCCGGACACGTTGTCGTATTCTCTGCGGCCCACGCCGACGAAGCTGCCCAGATCCCCCAGGTTTGCGGCGGACAGCAGGGCGTCAACCATGGCGTGGGCCACCACATCGCCGTCGCTATGGCCCTCGCACCCGGCAACGTCCGGGAAGTGAAGACAGGCGATGTAGCAGGGCTTTCCTGCCTCAATCTGGTGGGCGTCGGCGGCGATACCTACACGGGGAATGATCATAATAATGCGGCAGCTAACGTAAGGTCGATGGGTGTGGTGATCTTCATGGCGAGCGGGTCCCCGGGCACGCAATGCACCGGGATATTGAGGTGTTCGACGAGGCTGGCGTCGTCGGTGACGACAAAAACTCGGGTCCCGAAAAATATGTTTGATTGGCCTCGCGGAGGGTCCCGAGCCGGAAGGCCTGGGGGGTTTGCACGATCCGCAGGTCGGCGCGCGCCGGGCGTGTCGACGACCACGGTGTCGGCGACCCGTTTGATGGTGTCGGCGACCGGCAGCACAGGGGATGACCGCCCGAACGTCGCCGGTGACGGCCTGGGCGACTCGGCGGATCATGTCGGGTGGGGTGAGTGCGCGGGCGCTGTCGTGAATGAGCACGACGGCATCATCATCGGTGGTGGGGATGGCTTGATGCCCCGCCACACGGAGTCGACGCGCTCGCCGGCGCCGTGCACTAACTGCACATCGGGGTAGTCGGCGAGGATGCGGCGGGCGGTTTCTTCCATGGCGGGCATGATGACCACGATGATGTGGTCAACTCCGGCGTCGATCATGGCGCGCACGCTGCGTTCCAGGAGGGTCCGGCCGGCTAATTCCACGTAGGCTTTGGGCAGGTCGGCCCCAGCCTGGTGCCTTGGCCGGCTGCGGCGATGATGGCGATGACCATGGGGTTTGTGGGCATGGGTTAGTCGTCGAAGTTGAGGTCGTCGAGATCGGTGTCGTCTTCGTCGATGATTGGGCTGTGGGTGCTTGGGTTCGGGGGTGTCGTCGCCGCCCTGAAGCCGGTGGCGCACGATGGTGGCGTCGACTTCGGCGAGTAGTTCGTTGGCTTTGGCTTCGTCTTTTGATTTCGGCGAGGGCGAGTTCGCCAACGAGCACCTGCCGGGCCTTGGCGAGCATGCGTTTCTCCCCGGCGGATAGGCCTTTGCCCTGGTCGCGGCGCCACAGGTCCCGCACCACTTCGGCCACCTTTATTGACGTCGCCGGATGCGAGGCGTTCCTGGTTTGCCTTGAATCGGCGGGACCAGTTGCCGGCTTCTTCCACATCGGTTTCGCGCAGGAAGCCGAAGACTTTCCGCAGCCCGGCCTCGCCCACGACGTCGCGCACGCCGACCGTCTCGGCGTTCTTCGAGGGTACCCGGACTACAAGATCGGATTGGTGGATTTGCAACACGAGGTATTCCAGGGTTTCACCACCCATTTCCCGCTGTTCGATCGCTTCGATTACGGCAGCACCATGATGGGGATAAACAACAGTGTCGCCCACCTTGAATTCCATAAAATGTTCCTCCCAAAGACAGTTACCGGCCGATTTTAGCATGCCACGGTGGTTTTCTTTGCTTTTCGACGGATCAAATGTGAGATTCCAAAACCCAAATCTCCCCCTTTTTGGTTCACCCCGTTTGGTTTTATCTGTTGGGTTTTTGACTGTGTGCTACCACGGAAAACAGACTAAAGTGTAAAAAGATTAACGATCCCTACCCCGATGGAGGATGAACACGTGAAGCCCCTGAAGATTTTTATTGCGGCCACTTCTGCGCTATTGCTGGCTTCTTGCTCTGCTGGCCAAATCACCCAAACATCGGATCAGGTTGCCGCTGTCGATGGTGCTTCAGTGAACTCTAGCGATAATACTATCGCCGTCCGGGATGTCACCATTCACGTGACCGAAAGATGGTGAGACTGGTGTGAAGTTCACCGCCATCAACCAGGACAAGAAGCGGGACGCCACCCACACGCTAGAGAAGATCACGATTGACGGCCAGGAGGTCGCCATTGATGGCACCACCGAGTTTAAGGCCGGATGCAATCTGGTTGGTGGCATTCCCTCGGAGATGGCAAAGCTGACCGAGCCGGAAGGCGCCTGCGTCACCCATGTGACCACGACCGCGGATAATCCCGGTTTCCCGCTGGGCGGCACGAAGGATGTGGTGTTTGATTTCGATTCCGGCCAGGTGACCGCCCGGGCTGCTGTGGCCGCACCAGTGTTGGAGTCCGGCAGGGTGAATCGGCAGACCGGCGCCGAAGCCCACCATGAAAGTGAGACGAGCACCACTGCCACGACGACCACGAGCGCCGCTAATAGTGAGTAGAATACAGAATTACTGATTGCAGATAATATCCCGAGGCTGTCTGGCTTACCTCTAGCCTCGGGATTTTCTTGCTCACCACCCATCCCCAGTTCATTCGAACAAGTTTTCCCACCCAGTATTTGGGGACACCGACATTAGGGGCACGATCGGTCAGGACTGCTCACTGATAAAAATCTCGTGCCAACCACCACCCCCACCCGCTCGAACGGGGGTTCGTTAGCACGATTGGAGTGTACCTCTTTGAGAGATTGCGTAGTTTCGTTGCTACTCGTTTGACCGGGCGCTTTGTAACCCCAACAAAGCCAGGAATAACAGCACAATCCCCATGACCACTAGGATAATGGCCCCTATATTTAACACGAAACACATCATCGCCATAATTGAGAAATTCTTTAATAAAAATTAGGGCATAACGGCCTGTTGATCGCGGTTCAGTTCGACAGCAGAGTGGGGATCTAAATAATTCTCGGCGGTATTGGATGGAGCGGTGGAAATAATCGTGTCTGCGACGGCCAACGCTGGCGCACCAAGCATACTTATGAGCACAGTCAACGCCCCCTGTCAGGTACGCCAGCCTCACCCTTTTTCATCATGCGTCTCCTATTAGTCAAAGCTCAAATATAAAATTAACTATAATATAAGAGTTAGCTAGAAGAAAAGCCCCCTAAAGCTTAAAAATAATTAAAATACCGTTACAGTTAGGTAAACTTCTACCTTTAGTAAACCTATCATTATGCTTGGGAAATGGCTTTAATTAGCCAATAATGCAGCTTAAGGCAATTTTTATACATAATTCCCACAACAATCATCAAGGTTAAATTTTTACTAAGTACAAATGAGGGGTAGTTTAAGGCTTTTTATCATGAGAATCAGGCGCATGGTGGCAGGCTTTTTCGGCTCGCCAACATACACCGGGCGGGCGTCGACAGGCAATGGGTGCTTCAAGACGTCGTAATACACGTCCTCCACAACCACGTATTCACCGCGGATCGTGCTGGGCGCCAGGGTGATCGCATAGAAATTCAAAGGCGCTGCCATAAGGGTTGGTGTCAGCAGGGCTGTAGCATTTGGTGACGGTAGTTTGGGTGAGCGCCTCGACCATCCCGTCGTCGCGTGCGGTTACCCGAAAAATGTTCATGGTGGTCACCGGCTGGAGATGCGCATAGGGGCCGTGCCGCTCCATGTTGGTGCGTTCGTGCGTGGTCAAACGACGCCCGATCCGGCGGCATGCCGGGCAGCGACTTGCTGGAATTGAGGGCAATGCTCCAGGGTGCAGTGTTCATCCGTCCATTCGGCGTCCAAGATCGCCTCATACTTTTCGACGGCAGCCCCTACCGCACGGATGCGTTGGCACTCTTCCTCGGAATAGAAACGGCACCGTGTAAAGCACATAGGCCACGGCGCTGACCAGCCATAGGAGAAAACCAATGGCGACAAATTTCTTGTTCACCACAGTGGTATTCTTGTGCGCAATCATCTTCATTGGGGAGCCCTACGGAACAGGGCGGGTCGGCTTTGCGGTTGCCTCTGTACAGGGGTTGGGGCGTATGGCGATATCGGGTTTTCCGTCTCCGAAAAAGCTTGTCTGCGATAACAACGTATTCGCCTTTGATGGTGCTGGGCGCCAAAATTATTCGGTGGATGTCAGAGCTACTGCCATAACTTTCTTCAGAAGAGTCCTGATGAATAGCATTTTGGTCACTGTCGTATTCACGATGGCTTCCACTGTCCCATCACTCTGCTTCGTCGTGTGTTTCACCGAGAACCTGGTGGACGAAGCGGGACCTCTGAAGCCTTTGTTTTTCACAATGAATCGCTCATTCTCGGTGAACAGGTCCCGGTCCGCAGGCATGCCGGGCAGCGACTTGCTGGAATTGGGGCAGTGTTCCAGGGTGCACTGTGGATCCGTCGACTCGGCGTCGAGCACATCCACATATTTTTGCACCGCAACACCAACCACCTGCGCACGCAGGTAATAACTACCAAGCCAATACGCACTCATAAACCATAAAGACAGTACCAAAACAATAATAATGTTTTTCTTCATACGATCACGTGCTAGCGCATTCGGGTTTCGTTACTGTGTTATGGTACAAGGAATGAAACCCCTCGGGTAACCGCTCCCGAACCGGATTACCGATGCTGGAATCCTGCAATACCACATAACCTTCCTGGCTAGGAGCAAGGATCATCCGATAATAATCGGAACTACTGCTGTAAGGATCCTTACTACCCGGATACAGGCATTTAACGGTAGTGATCTCCGCAATGGCAACCACCATCCCATCGGGTTGCTGCGCAACACTGTACAACCGCACCCTGCTCACCGGTCCGCGATCCATGGCTCGCCTGCCCCGATGGCCTTCGAGGTTAGCACGCTCTTGCGTTGTGAATAATGCTCGATCCGCCGGCACTCCCGGGAATTGATTTACTCGATCGTGGGCAATCATCCACCCAGCAATCATGATCCGTATATTCCGCGTCGAGAACCGACACGTATTTTCCTATCGCTTCACCAACCGCCTGATCCACTTCCGGGCCGGCAGAATATTGTTTTCTGAAACACCATTTTATCCACGGGAACCACTTCGTCCTCGTAGAAATAGCAGCTTACAGCCACTGCCGCCACGACCAGGAATAGCGAGCCGAACACCACCCACCTACCCCAGTGACGCTTCTTCACAGAGGCTGCTAGCATCGCGCTTCCTTGCCTTTTCCCCACATAGAGTGGTTGGAAGAGATTCGGGGTATTCTTGTGACCCTCGTGCCGGTCTAAAATCACGTCTTCGACCACCACATATTCGTGCTGGTTCAGGTACTGGGCGCAAGAATCATCCGGTGAGGATCGGTCACAATCATGTATGGGTTTTTTGGTTTCCGGATAGGCGCATTTGGTAATCAGTCACATCGACGATGCCTTCCACTGTCTTGTCGGGCCGCTGTGCCACACTGTAGATGCGAATGGTGCTAGCAGACTCGACGCCCGGCCACCAGCCCAGAGGAATCGTTCCGCTTCGGTAAACAGCGCCCGATCTGCCGGAACCCCGGGGATTGATTTGCTGGAGGTTTCGCAGTGCTGCAAAGGTGCAATCCAGGTTTTGGGATTCCGCATCAATGACCGACTCCATAGTTCTCTATTGCCGCACCAACCAGCTGATTAATGGCCGAACCAGCGGAATACTGTTCAGAATAGGTTGGATGCAGCAGTCTATATTGTTGCCGCTCGGAAATGACATAGCCGACCACGAGCACCACCGTGAGGAACGCCATTATCCCAACGACTACAAGCTTTTCCCAATGCGCCAATACTTTCATTATCTAGCACCACAACCACAACCATCTAGCAAATGATGGCCAATCGACTTCCCAATAGAACTTTTTAAAGAAAAACGTATCACACCAGCAGAAAACCCCATTTTATCATTACCAATGGTTATCTGGAAAAGCAGATTCATTGTTTTACACCCCTTATGAAGCTTTTTGGACCTCCAAGAACAGGATGGTTCCCTTTATTTTTACCCATGTACAGGGCCCCAGTATCATGGCACTGATTTTCTGTCGCTGAAAAAGACGCTTGTCCTCTATAACAACATATTCACCCTTGATGGTACTGGGGGCTAAAGTAATTCAGAAGAGATCCGAAATGCCTACCGATGTCTCCAGGAAAATAACATTTAGTGGTTGTCCCATACACAATAGCTTCCACCATTCCATCATCTTTCTTTGTTACTCGTTTAATGGCGAATTCGGTAGCTGTAGCAGGACCTGTTGGTGAATGTTTCATTTCCACGTTGAACCGCTCATTGCTCCGTGAATAGTGCCTCTATCCTCCGGCATCCCAGGAAGCGACTTACTGGAATTCGGACAATGCTCCAGGGTGCACTGCGGATCCGTCGATTCAGCATCAAGCACATCTACATATTTTTGTATCGCAACGCCCGCTACCTGCGCACGCCGATAATAACTACCAAGCCAATACGCACTTGTAAACCATAAAGACAGTACCAAAGCAATAATGATATTTTTTCTTCATGCGACTATGCTCATAATGTATCGAACTTATCCAGTTACCTGGAAGTATAGTCCACTCCTTCCCACATATGCAGCCTCTTTCAAGAACTAATAAACCAAGGTGGATGCTATTCTTCAACTAAACTTATTCGGGCATACGCACAAGGAACTTATTACACTAGTAGATGGCGAACTACTGCCCTAATAGATAGGATAGTTTATTTTTATCGGCGTGTTCTTTTCCTAGCGATACGCCCGAACAAGCTTGATCAGAAGCAATACTAGATGATTATTCGCTACTGAGGACGAGATTAGCGCATACCATTTTAATCTTATCAAGCTTTTTACCTTGAGTACGAGCAGCTTCAACAGATTCATAAAGCGGAATATTATGCCGATTTATTGTTTTCTGCGAGATTGTTGGAGTCGCGAAAGAAGCAATGGGGGTGCCCTTCTTTTCCTTTTGAGAGGAACCATCCCTGTCACAATCATCGTATGATCCAACTCTCCATCAGCCTACCATCAGGATCCCAATCCACAAAAGATCAAGTCTGCAGACTGAGCTTGTCCTCCCTTGCTGGCAAATCATGGTAGCTACTATGTTTCTTCACATAGCGTACAAATTCTGGGCAGCAGACCACGTGTAGTGGCTGTGGACCAAGGGAATGGACACTTGGGGACCATGCATCTAGGGTCACGAACCTCTAGTTCTGTCAACCCAATCTTTTTAGCTATCCTCGGTTTCCACCCACCCGCAAGCAATACCTGGGAAGCAAAAATTTGTACAGTTCTACATCAAAACCCTAGAAACTGTCTCATCCATAACATCTTCTTTTGGATTCGGGTTAACTGCCGGGCTGGTCCAATGCAGCGCATACCCAACCATCTTCTACATCAGGCCTTGAGTGTTGTCTTCATTAGCTACAGTCTGCATGCTCACCGACTCCTGCTCTTTATGCGCAGGGCAATAATGAAAAACTCTGCACCTGCAGTATCAGCCACCGGACGATTTCCACCATTTGACTCACGCCCAAGGATACGATCAAGCGGAACTTCATTGAACTCTACATCTGTAGGACGTTCTCCAGGCGTATCATTCGCAGGTATTGGATCAATCGTATCCTCAACCACAGCAAAACAAATTCTCCGGATTCGGGGACAACGTCAACGTATGGCTGTCAACCATATAACTAGGTTCACCATCTCCATCTCCGTAGGGTCTTTGTCGTACCCACAGCTACGGAAACTGTTACTCTTCCCATCAGCATTCATCTTGGCATCCGTCACCTTGATCGTGCTCTTCTGCAGTCTTAATCGGCAAACCAAAAATCTTTCATCGCATCCCGCACCTGCAATAAAAGCGGATTCCGCCCTGAGTGAATTTCGGGTTTTTCGCCGGAATCCTTCCTCTCATCTCCGGCCCTTCTTCGAGGAACCCCAAAACTCGACCCCGCTGAGACTTCTTATCCCCGATGATGCAAACACCGAACTACTAGCATTCGCACAACTCGACAACGAACAATTCGAGATCCGTCCAATGCGAATCCAACAAATCCTGATACGCAGTAACCACCTTTAGTCACCACATCAAGATCCACCCTCAGCACCAGCAGCAGACACCACCGGGGCAGACCCCAGCGCGAGACCAGCCGCCAGAATCAGCGTCCCCCCACGCCACAAACGAAGTTTCGCTTCATGACTTACTCCCAAAAATAGAACTTACCTTGGATGTGCAATGCTGAGAACATCAACACATCTGCGACCCCTACGACACGCACCGTCACACCGTCCACCCCTCACAACAGCACGGGGGTACAGAATCGAACACCTAATCGACATGCACCAACCAGCAATTTTAAGGAAAACATATCACACTACCAGGACATCTTACCTCATAATTAACCCTTGCTTATCCGAAAAACACAATTAATAAGCTTTTACCCCGTTACAGCGTTCGTGACTGACCTATAAAAATAATTTATATATCCCAACGTCACATATGCTACCGCACTCAAAAACGATACAGATACATAAGCTGCAGAAATGAAAAATTCTAGCAACAGTAAGGCGAGCGATACCATTTTGAAAATAACTAACAGTAGAAAAATAGAGGCAGGGACTTTACCGCCACGAGAGCCAAGTGAACCTCATTATAGAGTTAATAATTAGAACATGCTTTCCCATTCAAATCATACGAATGATATGCATTTCCATGCCGCACTATAAATCACAAAGAACCCTTAGTGTCGAATAACAATAGCTCTATATCATCAACATTCATCTTTCCGGTAATAAGAAAAATAATTGCGAACAATCACAATGATATTGGGCTACGCATCACCAGAATGCATAATCACCATCAATAACATGTTCTAGAACATGCATACGACAGGCCCATTGCCCGCCGTGGGATCGTCAAAGCAGGCGTAAAGCGAGGGTGAAACCGGATGTCTGCCGCATGGTCTAGGGTAAAGTCCATGGCCAAAAACCTCGCCCTGTTCACCGCTGCACCGAATGCGGCTACTCCAGCCCTCAAATGGTTGGGCCGCTGCCCGGAGTGCGGCACCTGGGGTCCATGCAGGAACACCAACCCGCCGCAGCCGGCAGCGCCACCCAGGCGGCAACCACCGGGGTGGTCACCAAAGGACTCACGCCCACCTCCCCGGCCCAAAAATCACCACCATTTCCGCAACAAAAGCCACCAGCCAAACCACCGGCATTGGGGAGCCTCGACCGGGTGTTGGGCAGCGGCATTGTTCCCGGATCCGTCGTGCTGTTGGCGGGCGAACCCGGGGTGGGAAATCCACGCTGCTTCTGGAGGTCGCCAGCCGGTGGGCGAAACTCGACCGGGTGGCCCTCTATGTGACCGCCGAGGAATCCGCCGGGCAGGTGCGCAGCGGGCCGAACGCACCGGCGCGCTGCACGACTCGCTGTATCTTGCGGCGGAATCCAACCTCGATGTGGTGTTCGGGCATGTGGACCAGCTCAAACCCAGCCTGCTCATTGTGGACTCGGTCCAGACCATGAACGCCACCGATGTGGAGGGGGTTGCCGGTGGCGTCGCCCAATCCCGGGCGGTGACCGCGGCCCTCACCACCCCTGGCGAAAACCACCGGCATCCCGTGCTGCTGGTGGGGCACGTCACCAAAGACGGGAATGTTGCCGGCCCCAGGGTGCTCGAACACCTGGTTGATGTGGTGCTGAATTTTGAGGGTGACCGGCACTCTAGTCTGCATGCTGCGCGGCATTAAAAACCGGTTTGGTGCCACCGACGAGGTTGGGTGTTCTCGAAACAACAATCCGATGGCATTAAAGGAGATACCCGACCCGTCCGGCCTGTTTTTGTCCCACCGGGACGCCACCCCGGACGGCACCGCGGTCACCGTCGCCATGGATGGGGTGCGACCCCATTGTCGCCGAGGTTCAGGCCCTCGTGGTTCCCACCGAGTCGAAAAATCCCTCGGCGCGCCGTCACTGGTCTTGACGCCACCCGGGTGCCCATGGTGTTGGCGGTGTTGGCGGCGGGCCGGTCGGCGCACCCACACGAGCGAGGTGTATGTGGCCACGGTTGGGGGCATGAAGGTGGGCGAGCCGGCCACGGACCTGGCCATCGCCATGGCCACGGTGAGTGCGATAACGAAAAACCACTGCCGGCGAAAACAGTGGTGTTGGGTGATGGGGGTTGGCGAAATCCGGCGGGTGCCTAACGTGCAGCGCCGCCTCATGGAGGCGAAACGGCTGGGGTATCGGCAGGCGGTGATACCGGCGGGGTCGGATGTGGATGATTCTGCCCTGCCGGGGTTGCGGGTGGTGGAGGTTGCCACGATCCACGACGCGCTGCGGCTTATTCAATAATTGGGTGATCGCCGAAAAGCCGGGTGGTTAGCGCATTATTGCAGGTTGAAGGTGAATGCGTCGGAGTGCACCACGCCTTCTTCCGTGTGGAGCTTACCGATGGCCGCATGCATGTAGTCGCCGGCAGGGGGCGGGCTCCCGATCAATGCAGGCGTTGGGTGCGGAGCTGGTGCGGGACCATTGCACCTTGAAGTAGCGCTCGGAGTTGGCTTTGAAGGTTTGCTTGCCGGTTTCCGCCGGGTCGTTGCAGTCGACGTCGGACCATAGGAGTTGGTTGGTGTCCATGGTGTAGATCTCAAACCGGATCACATTGTCGGTGAGGTCGATGATGCAGTCGGCCTTGGTGGGGTTGGCGACCTTCATATAGAGGTTGGGGAGTTGGCCTTCCTCGTAGCTGAAGTGGTCGGTGGAGGCTTCGATCTTGAGGTCGGAAAGGTCGCAGGTTTCTTTGGCTGCGCGAGCCTCCGACTCGGCGTCGTCATCCTTGGCGTCGTCGGCTTGGGCGTCATCGCTTGCGGCGGTGGTGTGGGTGGCGGATTTCTTCCCGCCTGCGCCACCTGCCCTTGCTCACCGTGCGCGGTGCGGTGCCGGCTGTGCCGGGTGTGGTGGCGACCTCCCGTGGCAACCTCGGCGGCCGGCTCGGAACCAGCCCCACCACCAGAAGCGGAAGTAGCTTTAGGGGCTACCAGTGGGGTTGCGGGGGCACCCCGGTGGCGCGTGGCGTGGATGCGATCGGCTCCGTCACCGCCACCGTCGCAGACTCGTGGTTGCTCCTCATAAATAGGAGGGTAGCAACCACGCCAATAACCACTAACAGTGCGAAGAGGGCGGCGAGACGCCGCCGGCGGTAATACACTTCCGCTGGTAGGGGCCGCCCGTCGTAGCTGGGACGGGCGGCGCTGCGTATATTCGGGCGACGGGGTAGTATTTCGGCGATCGCACGCTAAAGCCTAAAGCTAAAAATTACGGGATTCAGCGGAGCTTCCTCGGTGTTGCAAAACCGTGTGATCTACACTGCTTTATTAATTTGTTACCCCTTTTGCGTGGTCAGGCTTGTGTTGTTGTGTCCCGTTGCCTTCCTCGTCACACGCCCTCGACGGAAAGGTAGTCGATCGACCCATCCGCCAGGCTGTAGTGGGCGGCGATGAAACGCGGTCTTACCACTCCCTGACCGCATCCTTTAATCACTGGGGAAATACCCATGATCTTGCTGCGGATCGCCTCCGCGTGGGCGTGCTCGAAAATCGAAAGGAGTATGCTTCCGGCGCTTTTCGCCGAAAGAATGCTGGGCATGATCTGCTCCACAATGGTGCGCTGGTGGCCGGTCGGCACCTCCGCCCCATCGAGCGCCACCGCCGCGGCAGCCTTGACCGCGCCGCAGGATTCGTGCCCCAACACCACCAGCACCTCAACGTCGAGCGCCTCGACGGCGAACTCTAGCGACGCCAGCACTGCGGCGTCGACCACTTCCCGGCGGTGCGGATGGTGAAAATGTCGCCGAGTCCCACGTCGAAAAGCAACCCGACGGGGACCCGGAGTCACCGCAGGTAAACACGGCCGCCCGGGGGATTGCCCCATGCGTAACTCCTCGCGGCGGTTCACGCTCTGGTTGGGATGCAGTGGTTTTCCTGCGGCGAATCGGGCGTTACCGGCGAGCAGGTTTGTCCCACACAAGTTTTTGGATTGCGGGCCTCAGACGGGCTGCTGCTGTTGTAGTCATAGTATTATTGTGGCACTGATGGATGGGTTGCGGATAGATTATTGGCAATCATGACCACAACAGTTACCGTAACCCCAGAAAAATCCGCCGAACTTCGAACCGTCCTGCACCAGCCGGCTCCCGCGTGGTTTGCCGCCAACGCCCGCGACATTGCCTGGCGCGCCCCGGAAACCTCCGCGTGGGGTGTGCTGCTCAGCGAAGTCATGAGCCAGCAAACCCAGGTCGCCGCGTGGAACCCAGCTGGTTGGAGTGGATCAACCGTTGGCCCACCCCACCGACTTTCGCCGCGGCCCGCATTGACGATGTGTTGCGCGCCTGGGGGCGCCTCGGCGTACCGCGGCGCACTTCCGCCTGCACGAATGCGCCCAACAGATTGTGACGCACCACAATGGCGTGGTGCCGGCGGATGTAGCAGATCTGTTGGCCCTGCCCGGCATCGGCGACTCACACCGCCCGGGCCGTTGCCGCATTCGCCTACGGGCAGCGAGGGTGCCGGTGGTGGACACGAATGTGCGGCGGGTACTCGCCCGGTTCTACCACGGCGAATACGAGCCACGAGTCCCCGTCGAAAACGGAGCTGGCGGTCATGGAATCCCCTACCCGGACGCCGACGGACGTGGACGCGGCGAAAATTCAGCACGGCGATCATGGAGACTCGGGGCACTCATCTGCACCACCACCCCCAAATGTGGTGACTGCCCCTCCGGTCGTCATGCCTATGGGTAGCCGGCGGGTCGATCAGCGACCCGCGCCGCCCCAGCCGCCGCGTGCAAAAATTCGCCGGCACGGACCGCCGGGTCCGAGGGCTCATCATGGCGGAACTCCGCGCAGCCGACGGCGTGGTGCCGCTCGAACGCATCGAAGCCGTGTGGGCGGATGGCACGCAACGCAACCGCGCGCTCGCTCCCTGCTTGACGACGGCCTCGCGCGGGAAGTCACCGGCGGCTTCCGCCTCACCCGGCTAGCCCCCAGCTAGCCCCACCCATCACCACCCGGACTGGCTTACCACGCTATAACCCTCACAATAAGCCACCATGGCAAAGAAAAACTATGTGCGTATGGTCCATCATCTTCCTCGCCGTCTCAGCCCTGTTCCGCTGCCACCGCCGAAAATGATGATTTTACCAACCTCCCGCACAGTTTTCCGCCCAGCCTCGAGCCCCAGGCACGGTCCTCGCACCGAGCCGAGTCGACAACACCCGGGCCACAAAAATGCTGTACTCATCCACCGACCAGGACGGAAAACCGGTGGCGGTATCCGGGTATGTGATCGAACCCGACCGCCGGCGGTAGGGAACTGTGGTGTTCGCGCCGGGGACGCGCGCGGCCAGGGGACGATAGTGCGCCCCATCAAGAGGGGCCGTGGCTGGTAGGGGGCGGTATCCCCGACGGCAATGTCGGTGAATTATGAGCTGCCGATCCAGTATGCATGCGGCGTCGCTAGGTTACGGGTGATTGTCACCGACTATATTGGGTTGGGCACGCCGGGGATTCACACATATGTGAATGCGGCGGAAGAGGCGCATGCGGTCTTGGACTGCATGCCCGGGCGGGCCTGCGGGTGGCGAAGGCGCCGCTGGATTCCCCGGTGGGGTTGCACGGGTATTCGCAGGGTGGGGGCGCCGTGGCGGCGGCCGCGGAGCTGGCGGAAGAGTACGCCCCGGATGTGCGGCTGGTGGGAACCTATGCGCGCCGCCGGCGGATTTGTTTTGAGGTGTTCACCACTGTGGATGGGTCGTCGATCAGCGGGGTGCTGGGAATGGCCATCACGTGGGTTTTCGGCACGTGACGACTCAGTTTCGGGCGGCGGTGGATCGGCACGTGTCGGATGCGGGGCACCGATATTTACAGACGGTTGCCACGAGTTGCGTGATTGATTCGGTGGGAAAGTACGGGTTTATGAAGTCGAATGTGTTTACGAAGACCGGCGTCACGTTCAAGGAGGTAGTAAGCAGGGAGCCGGTGATTGCGCGAAACTTTGAAACGCAATAGCCTGGGGAAAAAGCCGCCACGAACGATTTTTATGATGACCGGCCGATCTGACGACATTATTCCCACGGACCGGGTCGCACCGCCTGGCCGATAAAGTATTGTCGGGCTGGGGCCACGGTGTGTCAGCGACGCAATCGGCGCTGCCGCGGGTGACGCCCACGATCAATTCGGCATTAATCACGCCCTGTCGAGCTGGGAGGACATTCAGCCCTCCATGGAGTATTTGCTGGCCCGGTTCCGGGGCGAGCCGGCTCGGAATGATTGCGGCAATTATCAAAGCCCGCGCTCGTCACTGTAGGGCGTCGACAAGCGAGGTGCTATGCCGCGTCGAGGTAATCGCCAGAGGTAAGGGGTGCTTTGTTGCGGGCTGGTGGCTTTGTCCCGGGCAGCAGGGTTGCTGGGCCCGAGGATCAGTGTGCCCTCGTCGAACTCCTTGAGCACTCGATCCTTGCCGGCCGGGGATATGACGCCGGCGGCCACCGCCCTATCCAGCTGTTTCACCAGTTCGGCGCGTTGGGCGGTGTTGGTGGGGTCGGCCGTTTGCGGCTGTTCGGACGGAATATCGGCGGTGACTCCCAAAGCCGGATAGTTCGGTGGCGCGAGCGGGCTGGAACTGGTTGCCGCCACGGGGGACTCGCTGCTTGTTGCGGCGTATTGCGCATAGGCGGTGGTAGCGCCGACACCGAGAACGAGGGCAGCGAAGCTACCAGCAAGAACGAGTTTCTTATTAGCGAAGGGGTACGCATTAGGAATCTCCTTAGAAATCATCGGTGAGCATGAGGGCTCTTAAGAACATTAATAATCAAGGTTAAGCGGCATGACTGGGCGGAAAATGGAAACGACCTTCTGTAAGCCGCAGGGTTTATTTTTAATTTCCTGAGCGATGCTGAAAAGCGGATTCGGGCTCACTGTAGAGAACCCGGGGAACGCCATTCTCAGAACATCTGCTTGCCCGTTTTCGGGGTGGCGCTCTCCCCGAGGGTTATCTGCAATCTATACACTAGTCCGCATGAAGATTCTTATTGTTGCTGCTAACGGTCGCGTTGGCACCAAACTCGTGACGTTACTCCGAGATCCCACACGGTGTACGCCGGCGTGCGGAACGCGGAGGCCCCCAAATGCGGTGGCGCTCGACCTGACCGCCCCACTACCGGAGATCACCAAGGCGGTGAAGTCCGTGCAACCGGATGTCATCTATTTCACTGCCGGGTCGCGGGGAAGAATTTGTTGCAGGTGGATGCGTTTGGCGCGGTCAAACTGATCCAGGCAGCCAAGGCGGCTGGGGTGCGCCCGGTTTTGTCAGCGTTGAGCACGGTGTATGCGTTGCAGCCGGAGCGGTGGAACGAAGGATCCTGGCGGACCTGTCGGATTACTACATTGCGAAAAGTTCTTTGCCGACCACTGGCTGGTCCACCACAGCGACCTGGACTACACGATCCTGCAGCCTGGCCCTCTGGAGGAGACCCCAGGCACGGGTCGCATCGCCGTGGATGTGGCAGAGCCCCGCGGCAATAGCATGGATGATGTGGCTGCAACCCTGGCGGCGATCATTACGATTCCAGAGACCGTGGGCAAGGTCATCACTATGTCCGGTGGGGACACTCCCATCGCAGAAGCACTGGCTTCCTAATTTTCATTGCACCCAATCATAACATGATGTGAATTGCGCGTGCAGTTCGCTGTTACTGTGATGCGCATGTGTCCCCTGTTGCTTTGCGACGCTCCCCAGGCGCGTGGGACAGCATCCTCGCACTCGCCCCTGGGATCCGGGAGCTGCGAGTAGTGTGCCGCGATATTGGCCGAAACCGGACCTGAGGCGACCTAGAATCCAGATATCGCAGCACAGTACTTGTCAGACGACCTAAATCGGACGGAATGCCCCAACTCCCGGACATCCCTAGCCCCTGCGGCAGTGTGTACTGCGATATCTCACCCGAGAGGCCAAATCCAAGCCCAAAAACAGGCAATATCGCAGCACACTACTTGTCAGACAAGTTGGATCGGGCGTCTAACCGCAGTATCAGTTACGTGACTTCCGTCACTCTAATTCACATTGCAAACCCTATCTCGCACCCTGAAGATGTGTGCTGCGATATCGAGCAAAACGAGCCCTGGATGCGGCCCAAACCCAGATATCGCAGCACAGTGCCCGGCGCAGACGCTGCCCATAAAAAGCACCTCATCACGGGGATGAGGTGAAGTATGCTGCGATATTGGCCGAATGAAACTTCACAACCGGCCTGCAAACCCAAATATCGCAGCACACACAAAATCACGACCAACCGAGTGAAGCCAACCAGACGGGGTGTGAGGATGATGGGGTCCCCCGCTTGCGGCGTCGTAAAGCGGGGGAACTGATTACCGAGCAGCACGTCCTGGGCCGCCATGACCGCCACCGCCACCGCAGGACGCCGGCGTCAAACGCCTTCAGCACGGAATCCTTATCGGACGACGACAAGGTGCCCTTTGGACACGGCCTCGTCGAGGCGGGACGACAACTCGGTGCGGTGCTCCGCCTCACGCTCGCTGTGCATCTCGGACATGGCCTGCTCCACCTTGAAAACATCAACGCCCAGGGCGGCAGCAAGCTTCTGGTCCATGGCGGACTTATCGGGGCGCTCGCCCTTCTGTTCGCCGGAGCCCTCGGAACGCAGCGAATCCATGTAGCCTCCTCAGCTTGTCCTCGCTCACACCCAGCTTCTTGGCCAGCTCGGCGGGACCCTTATCGTCCTTGCTGCCCTTGTCGCGGTCCTGCCCGGCAGCTGGCTGGCGCTTGCGGATGCCGCGGGCGCATCGGTGGCGTTTTGGGCATGGGCGGCCAGGGCACCAGTCCCCAGGGCAACCGCCAGGGAACCGCCGATGATCGCCAACTTACTGGTCTTAGAAAAACGCACGCATGATTTGTCTCCTTCAATGTCGTAGGTGCGTGTTATTTGCGTAGCTGATTCCTTTATTCAGTGAACCGATCACCGCCTATGATGATAAAGAGCATTACTGAATAATCCGTGGCAGAAGGCTTCTAATCCTCCCGAAATTGCGCTCGAATTTTCCCGAAGCCAGCTCATGAACTCCCCGCCACACCTGGCACCAACCATAAAAACCCCGGGCAACGACTGCCAGAAACCAATTGTTAGAAATCAAAATATAGTACGCTGCACCCGCCACAATATTTTTAGAAAGAGGATCTACCCTGTGATAACCGGGCTCATCGGCATTAACGGCTCCGGGAAAACCACCCGACTCAAGAACCTTTATGCCCACACGCGCCAGGGGCCGCGCACTCGTCCCCGACAACCCCATCATTCCCATCGAAGTCAGCGCGCACGAGCTGCTGCACGCGGCTGGACAGGATGCACCGGCTGCCGCGCGCCGAAGCAAAAACGCAGAGCCACCATCCTGTGTGACGAACTTGCTATCGACGGTGGTACGCACCCGCGCCATCAGTACTCATTCCGCCGGTAACTACAAAAAGATCGCCCTGGCCATAGTGTTTCATCAAGCCGGCACGCCACCTGTATCTTGATGAGCCTCTGGAAATGGTGGACGCGATCTCTCGGCCCGGATCCTGCGGATACTGCGCCGCATCAGCAATCTGAGGGCACCAGGTGACCATCTCCACCCAGGACTTCACCATTGCCGAACAGTGCGACGCAATCGAAGTCATGGCCGACCTGGAGGTGGTGGCGGAGGGCACGCCCCGCGACGGTGCTGGGCGACGACCCTTCAGCCCGGCTCATGGAACTATCCGGGGCTGAATTCACCGACTGCCAGGCAGACTGGTTAGACAATCCGAGCGGGCGAAAAACAGAGGTGGGGCCGGGATGGAACCGCCAAGCCAGGGACGTGGCGGATGGGCGGGCGAATAATGACCATGCTCTTGCTGCGCCAACACTACTGGGCGCGAATCGAACGGTGTTGGGCCGCTCACTGAATTCCTCATCGCGTTCTACGCCGGCGTGTTCTTCACCAACTCGGCAACCGGGCCGCAATGTCTGCTCGCCTTCCTGGTATGCACCGGCATCCCATCTCAGCATGACCCGCCGGTATTCGTTGGCCCTGGTCACGCCGCCCATCGCCCCTGACCGCACGCCAATTGCTGCCCAGCTGCCTGGCCTTCGGATTCTGCCTGGTGTCGTTCTGGGGCATGGTTCTTATCGCCGCGGCCAACAGTAATTGGGTGGCACTGGTGCTCACGGTGGTGGGCGTCGGGGCGGAACCACAGCCGGCCTGCTTATCCCCTAGAAACAATGGTCCCACATGCCGCAATGCAAACATTTTCGTGGCTGGGCTGACTCACGATAACGCCCCGACGCGGCGGGGTGTGGCAGTTTTTCGAGGTCGATGTGCGCCGCTGACTCCTGCGGCCGGCAACCCGGTGGTCATGCCGATAGGGATACTTCGGCTCGTGTGCCTGATTGCGGCGCTCTCCCCATGGCGCTGGTCCGGGGCATGTCACCGCCGGCCGCCCTCTGCCATGCGGCCGCCCTGTGGTTGGTGGTGAGCTTTCGTTTATGTTGGCCACGACGATCGACCCCGGCCTGTCCCTCGTGGTCGGCCTTCGCGGCGGCTCTGGCCGGTGCAGTCGGGATTGGTACTAGGTGCCGTCGGCCTTGGGGCTCTCGCCTCGCTTATCGACGCCACCTGAGTATGTGATTGGTGTAGGGTTGTGCCCCCTATTGGCCCTCGGTGTTTTTGGGGCCAAAGGTGGCATTGTCACCGGATCACCAGGCCTGTTATCCCCTGGTCCGGGACCCGCCCCGGACCGGAATGGTGGAGTTCATTATGCTCCTCATGATCGTTTCCGCAGAGCAGCCCCGATCCTGGTGCTGCTCCGCTCAGTTTGTTAGTCCTCGGCGGCGTGTCGGGGCGTCACCGAATCACTGGTGCTGGTACGGCGGCAGAGTCGGATGCCCCCACCGGCTTGGCCTCCCACAGCAGCCGGGGCCGTAGACTGCAATTCCAGCTCCTCCGGCAGCGGCTTCGGGCCGGGGAGTGAACACGAACGTGGCCTTGTCGTTGTGCTTTGGCATCGCCATCCCAACCTCGACATCCACGGTGACGATCTCACCGGCGCCGACCTCGCCGAAGAGGATCTTTTTCACTCAACACGTCTTCAATTTCGCGCTGAATCGTACGACGCAGCGGCCGGGCACCAACACCGGGTCGAAACCACGGGCGGCCAGCAGGTTCTTGGCCTGCTCCGTGAGCTCGATGCCCATGTCCTGGCTGCCAGGGCCTTTTCGACGCGGCCCACCAGCAGGTCGACCATTTCCACAACTCTGCTCCTTGGTGAGCTGGTGGAACACCACAATGTCGTCGATACGGTTGAGGAATTCCGGGGCGGAAAGTGCTTCTTCAACTCGTCATTGACCTTATTCTATGCGCTCGTACTGGCCGTCAGCATCATGCTCGCCAACCGCACTGAAGCCCATGCCCACAGCCTTGGAAATGTCTTGGGTGCCAAGGTTGGAGGTGAAGATCAGGACCGTGTTCTTGAAGTCAACAATGCGGCCTTGGCCGTCGGTAAGCTCGGCCGTCTTCCAGCACCTGGAGGAGGGTGTTGTAGATTTCCTTGTGGGCCTTCTCAATCTCGTCGAAAAAGCACCACGAGAACGGCTTACGCCGCACCTCGGTAAGCTGGCCGCCCTCTTCGTAGCCAACATAGCCGGAGGCGCACCGAACAGGCGCGGGAGGCGGTAAACCGGTCGTGGAACCCGCCCATGTCGATCTGGATCAGGGCGTCATCCTCACCAAACAGGAAGTTCGCAAGCGCTTCTCGAAAGCTCGGTTTTACCCACACCGGAGGGCCGGCGAAAAATAAACGAACCGGAGGGACGCCGCGGATCCTTCAGGCCGGCGCGGGTACGGCGAATCGCCCGGGACACCGCCTTGACCGCATCCTCCTGACCAATAATCCGTTTGTGCAGCTCATCCTCCATATTGAGCAGGCGGGAGGACTCTTCCTCGGTGAGCTTAAACACGGGAATCCCGGTCCAGTGGGCCAACACCTCGGCGATTTGCTCCTCGCCCACCTCGGCAATATCGTCAAGCTCCCCGGCGCGCCACTGCTTTTCCTTCTCACGGCGCTCCTCGGTCAACTGGCGCTCCTGGTCGCGCAGCCCAGCGGCCTTTCGAAATCTTGTGCGTCAATGGCGGCCTCTTTTTGCCGCCGCACCTGGTGATCCGCTCATCCATTTCCCGAATGCCCTCGGGGCGGTCATGCGTTTGATGCGCATGCGGGCGCCGGCCTCGTCGATGAGGTCAACGGCCTTATCCGGCAGGAACCGGTCGTTGATGTACCGGTCGGACAGGTTCGCGGCGGCGGTCAGGGCACCATCGGTGATGGACACCCGGTGGTGGGCCTCATACCGATCCCGCAGGCCCTTCAGAATATTGATCGTCAATTTCCACGGAGGGCTCGGGCACCTGCACCGGCTGGAACCGGCGCTCCAGGGCGGCATCCTTTTTCGATGTGCTTGCGGTACTCGTCAAGGGTGGTGGCGCCAATGGTTTGCAGCTCGCCGCGGGCCAGCTTGGGCTTTTAGCAGGAGGCCGCGTCAATGGCACTCCTCGGCCGCGCCTGCGCCGACCAGGGTGTGGATTTCGTCAATGAACAGGATAATGTCGCCGCGCTGGTTGATTTCCTTTTAACACCTTCTTCAGGCGTTCCTCGAAATCACCACGGTAGCGGGGAGCCGGCCACCAGCGACCCCAGGTCCAGGGAATACACCTGCTTGTCCTTTGAGGGTTTCGGGACTTTACCATTCACAATGTCTAATGCGAGGCCTTCCACCACGGCGGTTTTTACCCACGCCGGGTTCGCCGATGAGCACCGGGTTGTTCTTCGTGCGCCGGCTCAACACCTGCATGATGCGTTCAATTTCTTGTTCCCGGCCCACCACGGGGTCGAGTTTGCCTTCCTCAGCGGCCTGGGTGAGGTTCCGGCCGAACTGGTCCAACACCAGGGAGGTGGAGCGTCTCGCCGGCGCCGCGGGAGCCGCGGGAACTGGAGGCGCCGGGGCCCGCACCAGCACCGATAGCGTCATTGCGCTGTCGTTGGAGGTGTTTTCGGGGACTGTCGCCGCCTTCGTAACCGGACAGTAATTGGATAACCTGCTGCCGCACGCGGGGCAGGTCGGCGCCAGTTTCACCAGCACCTGGGCGGCCACGCCTCGCCTTCGCGGATGAGGCCGAGCAGGAGGAATTCGGTGCCAATGTATTTATGGCCCATTTGCAGGCCTTCGCGCAGGGATAGTTCCAGGACTTTCTTAGCGCGGGGGTAAAGGAATAGGGCTCCACCGGAGGCTCGGTACCTGGCCGATAATTTCTTCTACTTCTTGACGCACGGCTTCAAAGAAATGCCCATGGATTCCAGGGCTTTGGCGGCCACGCCTTCGCCTTCGTGGATGAGGCCGAGCAGGATGTGCTCGGTGCCGATGTATTGTGGTTGAGACCGCGTGCCTCTTCTTGTGCCAGCACAATGACGCGGCGAGCACGGTCGGTAAAACGCTCGAACATGTTCACTTCCTAAGCTGTACTAATAGTTGTAATGTTCCCAACTCTATAGCGGTTCATAATTTTGAACCAGCTATGAGACATCGCCGCACGTCAAAGCCCCCAATTTTTGCACCATTCCTGCTGGTGATTGGGGGTTTTTGTTGGTGTACGCCTGTAGCGAACAGCTGCTAGTTTTTGGCGTGTTTAATGAAGAAGCTTAATAGTACAGCTACTACAGCCAAGATGGTGGCGACCAGGAATGCGCTGGTTGCGCCGTGGGCTGTTGCGTCGACAAGCGGAGCACCGGCTGCCACCTTGCTGTTTGTTTGCTGGGTGAGTACCGCGACGAGAATAGCGACCCCGATGGCGCTGGCGAGTTGCTGCGCGGTGGATAGGGTGGCGGAACCGTGGCTGTACAGGTGTGCGGGCAGGCTGCTTAGCGACGCGGTGTACAGCGGGTGATGGCGAAAGCGCAATGCCGACCTCAAACAGCACATACAGCATGGCCATGACGATGGGGACGAAACCGCTGGTAGGCAGCCCACGAGAAGCCCGGTGCTGATGGCCACGACAATAATGCTGGGATCATGAGGGGTCGAACCCCAACCCGGTCGTAGAGCCGACCAATGAAGCGGGCGGCAAGGCCTTGGAGCAGCCCGCCGGGCATGACCACCAGGCCGGACACCGCCGTGGTGACCAGTAGGGGCTTTTTGCGGGTAGATGGGCAGGACGGTGACGAGTCCGAGGAGCAGCGCCGAAGATCACCATGACGAGGACGATGGCGATGGCAAAACCTGGGACAGCGAAAACCCGCAGATCCAGGAAAGCCTGGTCGCGTTTGCCCAGGGCTGAGCTGCCGCAACACGAACGCGACGAGCGCGATGATGGCGGCCACGCCTCACAATGATGGGGACGAAACTGCCGGCCATGAGGGTTTCAATGTCGCTGAGCGCGTAGACGAGCCCGCTGAACCCAATGGCCGCCAATGGCACCGATATGATGTCGAATGGTTTTTCGGTGGATTCCCCACGTTACTGATGTATTTCACCCCCACTAGCAGGTTGAATGCCACGAATGGAACCATAGAACCAGAAGATGAAATGCCAGCTGAAATAGTTAAGGATGAACCCGGACACGGTGGGGCCGAAACGCGGGGGCGAGCGAAATCACGACGGACATCATGCCCACGAAGGAACCGGCGCATGCTAGCACCACATTCATGACGGTGGTCATGAGCAGGGGCATAATCAGCGCGGTTCCGGCGGCCTGCAGCACCCGACCACCCAGCAGCACCAGGAAGATGCGAGTGCCGCCACTCAGGGTGCCGCCCAGGAAGAACACGAAGGCGGTGATAAAGACTTGCCGGTGGTGAGCCGCTCGATAATAAACCCGGTGGTGGGGATCACGACCCGCCATGGTGAGCACTAAAGCCGGTGGTGAGCCATTGCGCGGTGGCGGCGGTCACCCCAAAAGCTGCGTCCATGATGACCGGCAGCGCCACCGATAGCGTGGGTCTCATTCAGCAGCATCACGGTTGCAGCAAGCACGAGGGTGCCGAGCACAAGCTTGGATTCCCTGGTGAGCCCCGATTGTCCAGTCTCCATACTGTTTCCTTTCTGCCTTCTATCCAGTTAAACAGTACGCCCGCTACTGGAGCATCCCTGAAATAGCTCACGCTTTGCGACGCCCGCCCCAGGCGCGTGGGCCAGCCGGCAACGAGCCCTGCCCGGCGGCTCTGAGATCTGGCCGCGAGTACTGTGCTGCGATATTGGGCACGAAACTGGGGGCCCAGAGCCGGCCTAAAACCAGATATCGCAGCACACTACTTGTCAGACAACCCGAACAGACGAGAGACCCTGACCACCGAACACTCCCTAGCCCCTGTTCCTGGGCACTGTGCTGCGATATCTCATCCCCAGAGGCCGATCCGGACCCAAAACAGGCAATATCGCAGCACAGTACTTATCAGATGTCCCTGGGTCCCAAGCGCTCAACCTTGAAAACATGAAATTTATGTGACATGCCCCACCAGCTAACTCCCTCACCCCAGATCCCGCCCGGAAGGTGTGTGCTGCGATATTGGACGCTCGGGGCCGGCTCAAAACCCAGATATCGCAGCACAGTGCCCGGCGTGCGACACCGCTCATAAAAAGCACCCCATCACCGATACGGATGTGTGTGATGGGGCGCCCACGCTTGCGGCGTCGTAAAGCGGGGCTAGTTGTACGCGCTCGGGCTTCACCAGGGAACAACACGGTTTCGCGGATACCCAAACCAGTCAGGGCCATGAGCAGGCGATCAATGCCCATGCCCGCGCCCGCGGTCGGCGGCATGCCCTGCTCCACTGGCGCCAGGAAAATCCTCATCCAACACCATGGCTCCTCCTCATCGCCGCCCGCAGCCAGACGGGCCTGGTCCTCGAAACGCTCGTGCTGAATCACCGGGTCAACAAGTTCAGAATAACCGGTAGCCGTTCCGAACCCACGAACACTAAATCCCACTTCTCCGTCACACCCGGCTCGCTCCGGTGCTGGCGGGTCAGGGGCGAGGTCTCCACCGGGAAATTCCGCACAAAAATCGGCCCTTCCAGCTGATCCTCGCACAGCAACTCCCACTAGTTCCTCGACCAGCTTGCCGTGGCCCCAACCGCCCTTTGGCCGGCACATCCAAGCCGACGGCGTCCGCAATTTTCGACGCAGCTCAGCTACGGTCGAATTCACCGTCACCTCGGGCTGACCTGGGAACTTCCGCTGTAACGCTCATTGAGCGACGACGGGTACATTCTCGATCGTGGAGCCACTCCGCACCACCAGATCGTATTCCGGAGCCATCGGCCAACGTCACCGTTAGGAACCAAAAGACTTCCATGGCAACACTCCTGGATCAAATTCTTAATGAGCTCGGCGCAATCATCACAGTGCACCCACGCCTGGTAGGTCTCAACATGGCGAACTCGGAGAGTGGAGAATCCACACCCTCGTTACGGAAATTCCGATTCACCTCGAAAACCCGTTCGATACCACCGACAACACAGCGCTTTAAATACAGCTCCGGGGGCGATCCGCAGATACAGATCATATCGAGCGCATCTGAATGCGGTCAGCAAACGGCCGGGCCGCCGCACCACCATGCAAAGTCTGCAACATGGGGTTTCCTCCAGAACCCCTGAGACTCCAAATAATTCCGCAGCGCCCGCATCACCTTAATCCGGGTCAGGGCATTCTCCCGCGCCTTCTCCCGCATAATCAGATCCGTGTAACGATGCCGCACCCGCATGTCCTCGCTCATATCAGCGAACGCCACCGGCAACGGCCGCAGGGCCTTCGCCGCCATGCCACGACGAGTGCCAGCACCGACAGCTCACGCTTCGACACAATCACCCGGCCCCGCACTCGACACGATGTCGCCCAAATCCACATCAGACTTCCACGCCGCCAACAAATCCGGGCCCACCTCGGCCAACGACAGCATTGCCTGAATCTGCGTGCCACTCCCCTCCTGGATAGTGGCAAAGCACAACTTGCCGGTGTTACGAATAAACAACACCCGGCCGGCAATCGCCACCTCATCCGTGGTCTCATCCCCAGCCCGCAACATGCGTCACCGGTGCGGCATGGCAGGAGTCGACCCGGCTCGTTTCTCCCTCAGCCAACACCACATACTTATCCCGCAAATCAGTGATAGAGTGTGCGATCCACAATCACCGGGTACGCTCTCACCACCGGATTGAAGCAACTTTCCCGTTTCTCCCGACGGATCCGTTGCTGCCCGGCATCTGGCGATTCTTTTGAGGTTTGATTTTGCGTCGTCACGCAATTAAACAATAGTGCACCTAGCACATTTCACTAACACCCCACAGCAACAGCCGCAGCTCATTAAACTAATAAGCATGATTACTGTCTGCGGCGAAGGCCTTGTTGATCTCCGTACCCATCCATTCTCAACCACACCGATCCCGATTACTTCCCTGACGCCAGCCCCTCGGTGGCGGCGTTTAACGTCGCCATCACCTCGGCCCGCCAAGGAGAACCCACCCAATTTCTTTCCGCGTCTCCACCGACAACTTCGGGGACGCCCTCGTCGACTCGTCTCACCAGCGAAAAACGTGGACACCTCCCTGGTGCAGCGTGGTCAAGAACCCTACCACCTTAGCCGTCACCTCCTCAACCCCGACGGCAGCGCCTCCTATTCTTCTATATCGATGGCACTGCCGACCGGCTTTGTCGACCCGCCCGCCGACTCACCACCGAGCATCGCCTGCTTCGGCACCGTCTCCCTCGCCTCGAACCCGGCGCTCCCTGCTACGCCGCCCTCCCTGAAAAACTCCTGCACCCGCGACGGCATATTCATTGCCCTCGACCCCAACATTCGGCCCTTCTACGCCACCAAAGGCCCACAGCAGATTCTCTCTACTCCCTCCTCCCCTCCGTCGACCTGCTCAAGCTTTCCGACGAAGAAGAGGATTCCTCGACCAGCCCCGAAGCCCCCATCAAGGTAATCACCTGCGGGCCGGATGGGTTGATTGTGCACTTCAATGGGCAAACCATCGAAGTAAACCGCCCCCACCATCGAAGTGGCCGACACCATCGGGGCCGGCGACACGGTCATAGGATGTTTACTGGCCGAAATCCACCGCCGCACCGGGGAAAGAATGTTCGGAACAAGACCATGGAGTTTACCAGGTGAAGATCGCTGGAAATCGCCAGCTGATGCCGCCGCGGCCGCCGCCGTGACCTGCACCGGTTGGCGCCAACCCGCCCACCCAGGGCCGAAATGGAACAACTGCCCAGACTGACCCATCGGCCAGCGCAGACGCCGATCGAGGAGCGTGAAGGTACACTACCCGAGCCAGTCAAACGATCCGGTCAGTGCGGCTTGGCCCCAAGACCACTCGCACGCTGTCGGTAATGCACACCCACCGTGCGAGGCTCACCACCAGGCGGGCGTCCCCGCTTCTGGGGCTGACTCCGGGGCCGGGCTCAGCATGAGTGAATAGAGCGCAAGCTCGTCCGGCTCCACCCCAGCCGCCGCCAACACCTCGCGTGAGCCGCAACCAGGATCGCGGCCTGCACCATCTTGCGCCGCACACGTCCCCGCAATCAGGCTGGCCGACACCGCCACCGCCTTATCGTGATCCGCGGACGGAATATCGCGTAACGATTCGACACCGGCAGCCCCTCCGACGTGCGCACCGTCGGCGACTTCTGCACCACACACCGGGTAATGCAGGGTCGGTGATCGCCTGCTGCACCTGAACCAACTGGCGAATATTCTTCCCCCAGCACCAAATCGTTGGGCCAATCGATTCTAATACCCGCCATTATTCGGGTAACCGGCACGCTAGCACCGCGCCGCCAGCGGCTTGACTCAGCGGATGTTCACCAGCGTTTCGAGCCGCTGGGCCACAGTTCGGCATCCGTGTAGGTGAAAGATCGCGTCCACCCGGGCGTCGATAAGCGAGTGCAATCAACATCGGGATGGATAGCAACAATGACTAGCGCGCCGATGCGTTGGGCGGCACGGACCAAGGCGCGATGGCCGGCGTGAATGCTGGTGGTGAATGGGACGAGCACCACGGGCGTGCCCTGTTTCTTCATGACGCTCGCCAGCATTGCTATGTGACGGGCGCTGGTTATGCGTGTTGCTTGTCGACGCTCAAAGGCCACCGTACCGCTCCTGTTGCTTCTTTGCCCATGCCACCAGATCTTTCCGGCTTGGTGTTGTGTTGCAACAAACCAAGTAGAGCAGGGTAAAACACGGAACGTGCGTGATCAGTGGGGCAGCGCCCTCGGCGCACCAGGCGAATGGTGTTCCCTGAAAGCTGCCTGGGCGGCAGCGGCTGTGCGTCCTCGTGCGGCCACTCGACTGCTCGGGTTGCGCGGCATTAGTGTCAGAGATGACTCTTGCTCTCGCGGATCCTGCTGCTTGGGCTGGTGTGGTGTTATTGATAGCCACGACGGCAAATCTTGCTTGGCAAGTCTAGGCGGTTCGGCCGGTTCAAATTGGGACCGAGTATGCTGCTCACCGAGTTTTCCGCTGGGGTCTTGCAGCGTGGCACCGAGCTGATATACCTCGCTGGCAAAGCTGGCTGAGCACAAAACCGGCAACGAAATTCCTGCTGTTGCCCGCAGGAAACATGCTCACACACGCTTGCTAATTCCGTGGTGAGGAGCTCCATGACGACAGTCGATATTTCCTGGTCCGCCAGGAAAGCATAGCAATTGATCGCCAATGGCATGCAGCACAATTGTGACAACCTTCGGGCCGCCAATGGTTCGAGCACCCTCAAGCCGAATAGCGAAATCGACCAGGATCAGAATTTGTCCGGCCGCACACATGGCATCAGCGATTTCAGTCCTCAGTTTGAATACAACCATGTCGGCTTGTGGCACGGCATGCGGTCCCCAAACACTGCATGGCCCTGGGCCCGCAGTCCTTGTGAACCTCGCCATCAACATGAGCCCCGAGTTTCTGCGATGCGTAGCCTAGCGGCCTACGGTATGGTTACTGGGTCATTAGCCGTCATTTCGCCTGCAGCAGATCCGCAACGCTCAGCCCGCCGCTCGTCCCGACGCCGCCGCCCGTGCCGCGTATCTTCGGCTTCTGTTCGGGTCGCCGGTGCGAGCCCCGTGGTTTCTGGGGCTCCGGCTCGTTCGCTTTGCTTACGACGCCGCCCGCCGCCCCTCACCGGGGTCGACCGGCAGCCACCCGCCGCCGCCAACTGCCGGTGTCTCGCTGACGACCAGCGGAATCGGTGGAGTCGGTGGTCGCGAATCTTCACCGCCGAGCTTGTCGACGACCAGTTCGGGGAGGCATGACGACCCGACGAACTGGGAAGCTTCTATACCGTGGCGGCCGAATCATTATTCCGAATCGGCGGCCGGGGCGGAATAGTCGAGGAATATCCGCTGGACCCATAGCGTTGGAGTAGCTGAAGCCGGTCTGGTTGGAATCCGTGGAATGCCCGCCGCTGCGGTGGCTGCCCCGATTGTCTTGAATCGAGGCGCGAGTGGTCGGTGTTTGCCTGTGAGCCACTAGGCATGGCGAAAATTCGCTAGGTCGCCCGATTGGGGTATTAGCGTCACGCTGCGGGCGTTGGTGGTGTCGCTGCTATCGGCTTCATCATGCTGGCGTTTGCTGCATTGCTGGAATTCCCGAATGCAAAGGAATCGCTGCCTGACTTGTGTGACTCACCCGAAGACTGCGACCCTAGGCGGCAGTGCCCGGGATCCTGGGTCGCCTGGGCACCCTGGGAAGCCGCGCTTCGACTCGTAAATGTTTTGGCAGGCGGGCGGCACTGAAATCGGCACCATACCCGCTGGTAGACGCATGCTGGAATGTCGGGCTGAATGGCTGACCGCTACGTACGCGGTAACGCTCGGTGTTGGCACCTGCGGGAATGACCCGGTGGGCTCTCTCCACCTCGGCGTCTTCGGAGTTTTCCGAAGCGCAACCGTTGCTCTCCCAGGAGCTATAGCTGGGAAGATCGTAGTCGGTGGGGATGGGCTCACCGTCGACGGCGGAGTCCTCCATGTTGGAATTATTCGTGGCAGTTTCGACCGGGAATTCGCTAGCGCTTTGGACTCATCCACTCGGCATTGGGGTCGAATTCAGTTCGGGATCCGGGACATGGCTAAACACGTCGGTCATGTCCGGTGGCACTGCTGCCGGAGCCAGTAAAGGTGTGGATAAGTCCCAAACCGGCATTATTGAACTGGTCGGAATCGACCGAAACATCATCGGACTCACGGTAGTCCTCGAGCCATTTCCCGGGATCGGATGTGGTGGTGTCAAAGTCCACGGATCCGTAGTCCATACCGTCGCTAGCACTGGATTTTTTAATCTCTTTAATTCGGTGTGCCTCGGCCCCAATCATGGTGGGTTCTTCGAAGCCTCACCCGGAGAGCATTTCTAATTGGCTCCTGCGCTGTCTAATTGATCCCTGATCTTGTCGAGGGTCTCCCCGCGTAGCGTCATTAGTCGGTAATTCGTTGTTCCTAATTCTAATTCCCGCGCCGCCTGTTCCGCGTGGAATGCCAGGCGAGCCTGTTCGATCTGGTTTTTCGTGTTCCAGTGTTCACTGAGTTTATTGCGTGATAGAAATACGTAAGGAAGATGCCGAAAACAGCGGCCCACAATGCGGCGAGCAACGCGACTTTCAGCAGAGCTGATATTGCCAGTGAGCATCATGATGACACTGGGCAGCCAGCGCCAAACAACCAGGCCAACTAAAAGGAGCTGGCCGGTGTCGCGGGTCGCGGGGCATCGTCCTGTTGTGCGAAGCCATGGTCTTCTGATAGCACACTCATAAATACCAAGCTACCTGACACTATCGCCATCTGTTGGAGGCGGGGCGGCGCAAGCACGTTCCAACCACAGTCCGGCGGCGACATAACACCACGCGCCAATGGCGGCGGTAATCACACCGGGCGTCGTTAGCTGCGGCAACAAGGTCGCCCATCCGTCGGGAATGACATACACTCCCATGCCCACATAGATTCCGGAAAAATTGCCCCCGTCCACGCCGATGTTTTCCAATGATAAGAAAAGGTTGCCACCCGGGTGGGTTCTGGTTGGCTGCGATCAAAACCGATTCGATTTGTCTTTGATTTGCCCTTTGACCCGCCAGGCTAACATGCAGCACAAGACCGCCATAATGAGGAGCGTGAGCCCACAGAGATGGGAACAGTGGACATAACATTATAAAGGTTTTGTATCATTAATCCACGTGGCGGCGGCGCAAAATCCGCCCACCCCACGAGAGCGGTTATTGAGGTGGTTTTCACGCTTCAACCACCGCCTCTACGTCCGCAAATATCGAGCTTTGACGATCTCCCGCACCGGAACCCCCAGCAACTGGGCCTCCGGGTCGGCCGCCAGCCAGGGCACCAATACAAACGCCCGGTGCCGCGCCCAGGGATGCGGCAAAATCAACTCCGGGTCCTCGGACACCAGTTCGACACCATTGGCGTCGATCAGCTTGAATAATGTCTACGTCTAATGTGCGGGGCCCCCACTTTCAGCGGGTGCGCCGGCGTTCCGCCGCCGCCTCTAGGCGTTGCCCGACGGCACAATAGCTCCCTGGGAGTTTGGGCCCACTGACGATAAGGATCGCGTTGAGGAATTCGTCTTGGTCCGGCACAAGGCGGGTGGGTAGATCGAGACCGAGCAATGGTCTCATCCCGGAACTCCTCGAATACGGTTTCGAGCAGCGCGTAGCGGTCGTCCATGTTCGACCCAATGGATAACACGCCTCGAATCATATGCGCCTCCGGGACCTGCGGGCCACCACGGCCACATCCGTAAAATCCCGCGGGATCGGGGCTTGGGGTTTATGCACGGTTACCTCCACCGCATACAGCTGCTCATAGCGCGCCATGATGATATTGGCAATGGTACCAGCTACTTTTTCAACAAGATTGAAGGCGGCCCGGTGATGACCTGGTGGGCGATCTCAGCCAAGTCCGCGTAGTTGATGGTGTCCGCCACGTCGTCGGTCTCCACGGCGCGGGTGGCGTCGAGCCAGCAGATGAGGTCGACCAGGAAGTCCTGGCCGTCGCGGTTTTCTTCGGGGAATACCCGTAGATAGCCGCGGGCTTTCCAGCCCGGTCAGTTCAATTCGATCGGCCACCAGAGCGTATCCTTTCTGCCACCTGCACGGCCGCTGGCGGAGCCGGCCACGTCGTGCACCCGCACGGCCCACACCCCTGGTGGGCGACGATGGCGGTCACCGCGGCGGTGGCGGCGTCCCGGTCGCCGCAATTCCGTGAGAAAGCGTTTTCGACTGGCGCCGATGAGGAGCGGGAAGCCTAGGGCCTGGATCTCGTCGAGGTGGTGCAATAGGCTCCAGTTATTGTCGGCGGTCTTGGCGAAGCCGAGGCCGGGGTCGAGGCAGATTCGGGACTGGTCGATTCCCGCCCGCGTTGCGGCGTCGACAAGCAATAACAAAATGCGTTCGAACATCGGCAGATGTGCTCCCCATGGTGCGCCCCGGATGCATCGCCGAAAGCGGTCGGTTTGCCAGTGCATGAGGCAGACGGGAACCTGCGCAGTCAGCCACAGACCCGCAGCATGTCGGGTCGGCCTGACCACCAGATCGTCATTGATGAGGGAGACGCCGGCCGCAACGGCAGCGGACGCGACACTCGCCCGCATGGTGTCCACGGACGTGACAATGCCCACCCGACTCAGCTCTGTCAACGACCGGAATGACGCGCGCATGTTCGACCGCTTCGGACACGCGCACCGCCCCCTGGCCTGGTGGATTCGCCGCCCACGTCGATCGAGGTCTGCACCCGCATCACGCAACGCGAATGTGTGTCGATAGCTTTGTCGAAATCAATATAACGCCCACCATCAGAGAGGAATCCTCGGTCACATTGAGAATCCCCATCACCTGGGTGCGGCGACCCGCTTGTCTCGAACACTTATCTACCCCGAGATCAAACTCAATGCTTCGGCCCGCGACTTTCGCGGAATGCGCAAAACCACCACGTACCGCGGACGTCACCGTAGCAGCTCCCGGCTTACGAATCCCCGCATGGCCATGCACAAATGTTCGCATTCAATCACCACAATCACCCCATGCGGCTCCAACTTAGCCACTAACGCATCTGCTACCTGCCGGGTGAGACGCTCCTGAACCTGTGGACGCTTGGCGAACAGATCGACCACCCGTGCGAGCTTGGACAGGCCGATCACCTTGCCGGATTCCCCGGAATGTAGCCGATGTGCGCCTTGCCCGAAAAACGGCACCAGATGATGCTCGCAGGTGGAATAGATAGGTATATCCTTCACCACCACGAGTTCGGTGATCCTCGCTAAAGTGCGATCCAGCACGGCAGTGGGGTCCGTGTGCAGACCGGCGAAAATCTCGGCATAGGCACGCGCCACCCGAGCCGGGGTTTCCCGCAGCCCCTCACGGTCGGGATCCTCGCCGATGGCCAAGAGGAGCTCCCGGACGGCACGCTCCGCTCCGCTCATGATCCACCCTTGTGACACCGACGACTGCTCCCAACCAGGCTCAGCCCGTTCGAACTCTTGTGCCATTAACGGTGCTTTCCTTCGCTCTTGTCGTCATCATTGGGGAACCGGTCAAAAATGTCGGTCGCCTGGTTATCCCGCATCTGCTTATCCCAGCTGCGGAAATGCTGCTGACTGAGATTGAGACTGGGACTGCGACGAATCAGCTTCGGCTCCTCATCGCGCCACGGGTGTTCGGTGCGCTCATTCTCCGGGAGTCGGAAACCAATCTCCTCCTCCGGGGGCACCGGCGCGCTGTGACGCTGCGCCGAGTTCGCGTAGGGGTTATTGGCGCGATCCCCGGCACCGTCCAACCAGCGGGCGGCGGGCTCCGGCGTAACGCCGCTCACCGGGCTTCTCCCCTGCGGGCTTTGCGACGCCGGGCCCCTGCGGCATGCCAGCCGCATTCTGAAACGGGATTGCTGCTGGCTTTTATCGTGTGCCCCGCCAGAGATCCACCCAAGCCATCGCCCCGTGCCCCTGATCCCCTGATCAGCCTCGGTCACCTCGATCACCCGGTGCATTGGGCCGTTCAATCAGCCGCCTGGCGCTCGCACCAGCACGGAACGGGACAGTGATGTTTTTCTGCTTCTGATTATTGATGGCACCAGACCCGACCTCAGCCCCGGCGCTATGCGCGCCGCCCTGCTGGCCATTATGGTTCTGCGGCACCTGCGGCTGTGGCTGCTGGTTGTTGCTGGCTGCTGTTGTTGTTGCACCTGTGGCCCGGCACCACGCCCTGGGGGCGCTACCAGGGCCGTTGAGCCCATTGGGCCCACCCTGGGGCTGCCACCATGCGGACCAGCCGCCGGTCAGACCATTCGGGGCCCGCCAGAATTAAAGTTTGCGCCAAACCCATTGGGCGCGTTTACACCCGCACCGACACCCGACGCCTAGCTCCTGCCCCGGCGCCGGCCAAAGTCCGGCCTCTTCTTTCCGCTTCATCGCCTCCAACTCGGCTGCCCGCTTGCGCGGGCCGCCTTGAAGCCTCCAGCAGGCTAAACGGCTTCGGTGGCTCCTCGCCCCGTTCGATGGCCAGCTCGGTGGGGTCTTCACCGGCTCCCCGACCAACCTGGCGGGAACCGATAGTCTTCACCCGGGAACACCTCGCCGACTTCCCGCGGGTGATTCCATCAAAGAGCGCTTCGAGATCCGGCCGGCGCAGCGTTTCTTTCTCCAGAGCTTTTTCCGCCAGCTTATCCAAATAATCCCGGTACTCGGACAAAATCTCGTAGGCATCGGAATGCGCCTTGTCCAGCAGGAACTTCATTTCCCGGTCGATGAGGGCCGCCGTGTCTTGGGAGTATTCCAGCTGCCCCTGACCGCCGCGGCCCATGAATGGATCGCCCTGTTCGTCACCGTATTTCACCATGCCCAGCGAGGGGACATGCCGTACTCCACCAGCATGGACTTGGCGATCTTCGTGGCCATCTCAATGTCGGCGCTGGCCCCCAGTGGTGGGCTCACCAAACACCAGCTCCTCGGCGGCCCTGCCAGCCCATAGGAAACACCAACCGGGCGTGAGAGTTCATCCCGGGTTATACATGCCCTTGTCGTCTTCCTGGGCGGTCATGGCATGCCCACCGGTGCGGCCACGAGCCAAAATGGTGACCTTGTACACACGTTCGATGTTCTTTGAGGGCCCAAGCAGCCAGGTGTGGCCACCCTCGTGGTATGCGGTGACTTTCTTTTCTTTCTCCGAAATCACCTTCGAAGAACGACGGGTCGCCGATCACTCGGTCGGTAGCCTCCTCAGGGCGTCGGCAGTAATAACATTGCCCCAATGCGTGCCGTCAGGAGGGCGGCCTCGTTGAGCACATTGGGGGTCGGCGCCGGACATGCCGGCAGTGCGGCGGGCGAGCGCGGTCAGATCCACATCCTGGCAAACGGCTAGCTGCCTCGGCATGTACCTTGAGGATGGCCTCACGGCCCTGAGGTCGGGGTTGGTGACCGGAATCTGCCGGTCGAACCGGCCGGGCGCAGCAGCGCCTGGTCCAGAATGTCGGGCCGGTTGGTGGCGGCCATGAGGATCACGCCTTCACGATCGCCGAAGCCATCCATCTCGACAAGCAGCTGGTTGAGGGTTTGTTCCCGCTCATCGTGGCCGCCGCCCATGCCGGAGCCGCGTTGGCGACCCACGGCATCGATCTCGTCGACAAAAGATAATGCAGGGGCTGTTTTCCCTAGCCTGCTTGAAGAGGTCCGGACCCGGGATGCGCCCACGCCAACAAACATTTCCACGAAGTCGGAACCGGAAATGGAGTAGAACGGCACGCCGGCCTCCCCGGCAACGGCGCGGGCCAGGAGGGTTTTACCGGTACCCGGCGGGCCATGAGCAGCACGCCGCGGGGGATTTTTCGCCCCAGAGGCCTCATAGCGGGAGGGGTCCTGGAGGAAGTCGCTTGATCTCCTGGAGCTCGTCGACAGCTTCGTCGGCACCAGCAACATCGGCGAAGGTATTGGTGGGCATGTCTTTGGTGAGTTCTTTGGCGCGGTTGCCGCCGAACCCAAACATGCCCATGCCCCCGCCTTTGCATGCGACTAAAGAACCATAAAAATCAGCCCAAAAGACAATGAGCATGGGCAGGATATAGCTCAACATCTGCACGAGGATGCTGTCTTGGGTGACATTGGTGGTGAATTTATCGGTTTTGGAGGCCTCTACCTTTTTAAAATGTCTGGGGAGGTCCGCGCCGGATATTGCGTCATGATTTCGGTAACGTTCTGTTTACCATCATGCTCAATACCCTGTTTGAGTTTGAGGCGGAGGCGTTGTTCCCGATCATCAATGTTGGCCCCAGTGACGTTATTCTTCTTTAACTGCGTCATGGCCACTGGAGGTCTCCACATTGACGAAGCCACGGGTGGGTGGAGCTCAATAGGGAAATCAGATAGAGGGAAATTAGCATCGTCGCCGTGATAGCACCAATTTGAATAATTTTTATTCTTCATCGTTTACTCACCTATTGGCTTTGTTTCATACTTTCGTGCATACTTTAACGATTTAACGTTCCCATGGCGCGCAGTAGTTCCCGTGTCAGCTCTCCGCATACACACGTGGTTGAGGGTTCACCCAAGGCAGGTCACGGTAGCGTTCCATATAGTCGAGACCATAACCAGACGAATTCGTTGGGAATATCAAACAACATCCAAGAGCTCAACCTTAGCGGTGATGGCCTCTGGTTTACGCAGCAATGTCACCACCTCCAAGGACTTGGGCTTGCGGTTTTTGAGGTTCCGCACTAGCCAGCTGAGGGTCAGACCAGAGTCGATAATGTCTTCGACAATGAGGACATCCCGACCCGCAAATATTACGGTCCAAGTCTTTGAGGATTCGCACCACACCAGATGATGTCGTGGAATTTCCCGTAGATGACACTGCCATAAACTCTACCTGCGATGGATGGTCAGTGCGCGCGCGAAATCGGTGATAAAGAACACCGCCCTTTCAGCACACACACTAAGATCAGGTCGTTTGTCGGAGTCACGATATTTGTCGGAAACCTGATCGGCCATTTTCTGAATGCGGGCTTGAAGCGGAGTCCTCGCTGATAGGACGGATTCCACGTCATCGCCGTAGCGGTTCGGTGGCACGTCGAAGTTTTTATCATTTTGCAGAATAGTCATGCTTATCGCAGGCCCTCTCACAGAATGTGTAATAAAATCGCAACACTCCAAAGTCTGCCATGTTTAGAAGGCCATTACCAACCACTTGAGGTACACCCAGGTGCTTCCCGCACCCCACCAGCGCCCTACCAGCAAACTACCTGTGATCCGCGCATGCTTCGCTATGCCCGTCACCCCTATTTATCGCCCCAAATTTATTGCTCTAAGCCGCCCATGGCAGAAAGTGCTTCTTTGGCGAAACTCGCTGAGGGTTCTGCTTCATGATTTCCGTCACTTTAGCAATAAGATCGCTGTCATTTCCCCGGAGCGAGTCGCAATACTTGGTATCCCTGGTTTTTGGATTTGCCGTTCCCGATGCCGTTCATCCTCCATAACCTGCCGATACGTCTACTGTTCCTGCAAAAATCGTTCGTCGTATTTAATAAGCCCATCGATCTCAATGACCAGAAACCCATTGACCAGCAAATCTGCGGCGCTCGCTGCGTTTTTCCCTGGCGCGAGCGGGTGCTGAACCAGGCTTGCGGCACGATTTCGGTGATACCGAGCTGTTTTTCCACCCCACGCAGCAGCCAGCGACGCCACGGTTTTCGTACGGGCTTTCGGCCAGCCCGGTGGCGTCGTCAAGCAGGTTTCGCGCCCGCTGAATCCCCACTGGCCGCGTCTGCTCGGCAAGCGTAGCGGTGCATTCGGTGCGGGTGGTGCGTCTTTCGTGCAGCGCGCCATCGATAAACACGAGGGCCTCAAGCTCGCCGTGGTAGAGCAGAATATCCACATAAGTGCGGGGAATGGTGGTGACATACACCCCATTGACCATGGCAATATCGGCTCTGCGCGGTATTTGTCCCGGTAGATGGTGTGATCTCGCCACTTTCCGCCGGCTGGGCGGCCGCCGCGTTCGGGCAGGCACACAGTTCCACGTTCTCGTACTGGTTCCGGTTAAGAATGGGCGGGCCATAAATTTCCGCCGCAGACATTCCACACAGCACTGCGGTTTTCACACTGCGCGCAACCGCCCACGCTCTCACTTTACGACGCTCAAAGTTCCGCAACCCATTGAACCAGCCCCGATCCACATAAACCCGCCGGGTCACCTCCATCATTGGCCCTATACCACCCCGGCCTGCTGGTGACCTTCTTCCGGGCAGCTGGGGCATCCGGCATTCGCCGCAGCACATTTTCCAGGTGAGGGGTCGGGACGTGAGGTGGGGGTCATAATGCACCTACAGCATGGGCATGGGTGAGGGTGGGTAAGTTGTCGGCTACCTCCAGAATGCCCGCGTGCCACACTACTTGGCAACTATTTCCACGGACTGTTCCCAAACTGTTATTATTTTTGCCATCAATAGTAAATATACTACCCATATTTCCCTAGGTGAGAGCGCTTTTCTTCAGGCCAGCCCTCACCCGCTTGCAGCATTCCCGAAGCCCTCTCGACCCTATGTGCCGCCCTCCACTCACCCCAGGCCCCGAGCTCCCACGCGCCTCCACTGCCCACACCCAGCCCCGGACGCCCATGGCGACCCCGACATCCGCGCCTCAGCACCTGTGCTCCATCCACGCGGCGTCCCTTCTTGGTCTGTGTGCTGCGATATCTGACTTTTTCGGCCCTATTTCACCCGCACTTCCCCAGCACGCAGCACAGTACCTGCTGGATGACCTAGGGGCAGACGCGAAACGCCTGTGTGCTGCGATATTGCGAAACGAGGGCTCAGGGCGGGCAAACTAAAAACCAGAAAACGCAGCACGCAGATCGGCGAGGGCGGCGGGCGGCGAAGCGGAGAGAAGATGAGACACCGGCAACGGGTGAGGGAGGTGAGGATGAAGGGCCAGTGCGGTGCCGACAGGTGGGCGTCGACAAGCATAAAGCCCAAGACCCGCGTCTGTGTGCTGCGATATTGGGTGAAACAGAGCAAACCTGGCACACGAGACCAGAAAACGCAGCACAGTACCCGCCGGATGACCGAGGGCAGACGCAAAACCTGGCGTGTGCTGCGATATCGAAGAAAACCGGGCTGGGGCCTAAATAAAGCCGAAAACGCAGCACACACACGGCAACGGCAGGCTTATACATATGTGCTGCGGGGTAACGCGGAGCGCACCCTGGCGACGCACCTGGAACCCCGCCACCGCCACCAGGCCCTGACCATGCCAATCCATCACCAGGGAATCAATCGCATCCAAATGCCGCGGCCCCAGGGGCGCATCCACCAACGCCAGGTACGCGCGACGACGCAACGCAACGGGCAGGCCGGCAATCTCCGCAACCTGGCCGTGGCACTCGCCTGCGCATCCAGGGCCGCAGCATCATCACGCGCCAGGGACGCGGCCGCTGCCAGGAGGCACCGGGTCGCCGCCTGGATGTCGGCGAGCAGGGCAAGACCTCAGTGCGCACCCGCACGCGGCGAAACCGCGGATCAGCATTCATGGGTCTGCCACACCTCAAGACCAACTCCGCGCAGGCCGCAACCGTGTCCGACCGGCGCACGCTCAAAAACGGACGGGTCACAGTGCCGGACTACCGGCATCCCCACCGCACGGCGAAGACTGCCCAACAGATAGGTTTCCGCCTGGTCATCCATGGTGGGCCACCCAAACGACCTGACTCTCCGCCTGCGGCGGCGGCCACAGAGCGCCTGGCTGGGCCTCTGCGCCTGGGCCTCAGCACATTCGGCTTGACCTGCACTTTCACACTCCGAGCCTCGGCCCCTGGGCTGCGGGCCATCGCCACCGCACGAGCCGCCACCGTCGCGGACTCTGGCTGCAACCCGTGGTCGACGCACAGGGCCACACGTTCCTCCCCTCCGCCAGGGCCGCCGCGACCAGGCCGAGGGAATCCGCGCCGACCGGACAGCCCGACTCGTGTACCGGATCCTCCGAAGCCAATGCCCGCACTGCTCGACGCAGCTTCAAGGAAGGCCGGGCTGCGATCCAGCCAGAAAGGGCTGGGGCCTGGGGCATCCCTGAACCTGCCGGTGCCGCGGTGTCAGATAGTCCCGGTCGCGCCTGCCTGCCGGCTGTCCCTCGCGCTGCCCTAACCCCCGCCGAAGCGGCTGCTGATTCCTCCTGCGATGTCATTGGCCTCCCCCTCCCCTGCTCACGAATGCCTAGCTAGCTGGATCGGACCGCACTGGCCAGCTTCGTCCATGGCCGACCGCGCCTCCAGGATCGGAGCGTCAGTGGAGATAAACCGCAAAGGTATACACTCGGCCGGATTCGGATAATATCGTCCCACCAGTGCAGACGTATCGGTCAGGGTGCCGGTTTTGGCTCGAACATATCCGCGACCCGCAGGGTTGTGTAGCGCGATTCCGGGTGCCGGTCCCGGCTGCCACCGGGCAGTGTGGCCAGGATAGCGAGAGCCGGGAATTGTCCTTGGCGGCGGCGCGAACATCAGAGTCAGGGAAATTCGGCGGAGATTCGATTGGCTTTGGACATGCCGGAGTCGTCGAAAAGTTTTCAGGTCGGCAGGGACTTGGAAATGCTCACCCAGCACATGCGGAGGGTTTCGCCCACCGGATCGCTGCCGCTGAGTTCCCGGCCCACGGCCTCGGCCATGACATTATCCGAGGTCTCCATGAGTTTTTCGATGCGCTCCCGCAGGGCTGCGGGGATTCCACCTTGGCCCAGCTCCTTCACGCCACTCGCCCAGCAGGGCACGGTGCCTTCGGCCTTGAGAACGCGGTCACGCCGAGTTCCCGGGCCACGGCGCCAGCCACGTCGAGCGCCGGGGTGTTTGACCTGGGCACATCCCCAGCTGCGGGCCCCCGTTCAAACGGGCCGCCGTAGATCATGGCGGGTTCCATGGGGCGATGAAGCCTTCGGCAATGTTTTTCGCGTCCCAGGATTCTATAAAGCTGGGGGCGGTCCAGGCGGAGGTGTCGATCTGGACTTGCTTCACGCCGGGGAGGTTTTTGCGTATTTGTTCGGCCAGGTCTTTTGGATGGTTTCGTAGGTCATCCAGACATCACCGGCGGCCTTGATGACGGCAATATCGGACTCCGGATTGCACAGACCCGGGTGGTGATTCTATCGTCCAGGTCGAGCTTGAGAAGCGCAGCGCTGACGGTCAAAACACCTGGTGGAGGATGCCGGCAGGAGGGGCAGTTGCGGGTTTTTGGCCAGCACAACGTTGCCGGTGGTCAACATCCCGAATTGGATAGAGAGCTTTGCCGAGGCGCGCGTCGTCAAGCATGGGGGCGAGGTTGGCGAGGTTGGGTTCGCCATCCGGTTTTTGAGGGGAATGCGACAGGTTTAGCGTCGACAAGCTGTGGCGCTGGATCGTAATAGAGCCGGTTTTTACTCGGTCACAATCACACCGGTCACCGCAGTTGCTACCACTGCTGCGGTGGCCACTGCGGTCGCCACCACCATTTTGCGTTTTTTCATCTCTTATAGACTAACGCAGCGCATGGCGGGTAGAATATCCGAGGGTGGAAAGCCCACCACACAGCTGCAAAGGAGTGCCGCATGAGCATTGAAGTAACCATCGAAATCCCCTAGCGTTCCCGCAATAAATACGAGCTGAGACCACGAAACCGGCAAGATTTACCTTGACCGCTACCTGTTTACCCCCATGGCCCATCCGCTCGACTACGGGTTCGTGACGGCACCCTCGGCGAAGACGGCGATCCGCTGGATGCCCTCGTGATTCTGCCCGAGCCGGCTGCTGCCCGGCGTGATCGTGCCCGCCCGTGTGCTCGGCGTGTTCAAGATGACCGACGAGCGCCGGCGGCGATGACAAGCTCCTGTGCGTCACTGACGATCCCCGCTGGGCACACCTGCAGGATATCGAGGATGTTTCCCAGTTCCAGCGCGACGAGATCGAGCACTTCTTCGTGCACTACAAGGACCTGGAGCCGAACAAGGAGGTTACGGGATCCGGCTGGGGCAATAAGGCCGAGGCGAGAAAAGATCCACGCCGAAGCCATCGCCCGTCACAGCAAGTCCTAAGCTTTACGACGCCCACCGCCCGGGGTGAGAAGCCAGCTACCGCATATGGCGCTGACCTCACCCCGCTCATTGAGAGCCCCAGAAGATGAACAACGTCACCGTATCCGAAGTACCAGCAGAGCGCCCAAATCATTGACGTGCGTGAACCCTCCGAATATGCGCGAGGACATGCCCAGGCGCCATCAATATTCCCCTCGGCTCCGTGGTGGAGCGCTCCGGGAATTAGACACCTCCAGGACATCTATGTGATCTGCCAACTGGGTGGCCGCAGCGCTAAGGCTGCTCGAAGCCTTTGAGTCCCATCTGAAGCCCCAAAAGCTTTACGATCCACAACATCTCCGGCGGCACCGAGGCTTGGATTGCGCCGGCCTGCCCACCGCGTAGCCGCAGCACGCCCGCGCCCGCCTTCACCTGGCAGCTTACTGCCACGCCGCAGCACTGGGCCCCGCCCCGCTCCCCTGTCGAGCGGGGTTTACTGCGTGTCGCGTTTGTCGCATTATTGCATTCTGCCCCTCCCTCACCGGCAACACCACAAGCCCATGCAAGCCACACAAGTCTCAGAAATCCGCAACATCCTCGTCCTGTGTGCTGCGATATCTGGATTTTCAGCTGATGTTTGGGGACCGATTTGCGAGATATCGCAGCACAGTACTCATCAGACCTCATCAAGGGAATGAACCACAGAACGCGAGAGCATTCGCCCCTCTGTCGAGCGGGGTTTCTCACGTCCCCACCTTCCTCCAACTCCAGGGAATGTTTCAGACCCCTGGAACCTCAGGAACATCAGGAGCCTCTAGAGCATCAAGATTCCCTGGAGTCCCAGGGGTCCCGCCCTGTGTGCTGCGGATATTGGGGTTTTTGCCCCATTTCAGCCCGCATTCGAGAAAAACGCAGCACACACCGCGGCGCAGTGCGACGCGGCATGAGCCACCCTGCCGGAGGGAGGCGTCGCCGAGGCGGAAGCCACATCCCCACACCTGTGGTGCTGCGATATCGCGCAAATCAGGTCCCAAGCCCGGCCCAAAACCCAATATCGCAGCACAGTACTCGACACGCCAACCAAATCAACCCCTCCACACCCACCAACGCTTCCAAAAATGCAGCACTCAGCGAGTCAACGTCATACACCCCAGTAGTGTGCTGCGTTTTCTCCGACTCTCGGCCGTCACAAACCCCAGCAGCCAGATATCGCAGCACACGGCGAGCGGGCGGGGTGAGGTAGGCCCAGGTGAGGCGCGGGGCCTAGCTGGGGCCTGGGCGGCGCCGGGCTGCCACGGGGCCGAGGCCGGGCCAAATGGGGTGGGGGCTTGAGGCTTGGGCGTCGAAAAAGCAGAAATTCAGGGTATATTAACTCAAAAATCACATTAACGCAAACAGTGATTTACACCCCACAGTTACCACTAGTGAAGCAGGTGAAACCGCGCAGTTCAGCAAGAAACAACCCGCGGGGGCAGAATCATATTATCGCTCAATACTATATATGAATTTTTCGTAGTTGCGGTTTGTCAATTTTAAGGGTTTAGTAGGGAATGAAATCACCGCCAACAAAACCACAGCAGAATAAGTGAGGAGTAAACGTTGAACAGCGTTTTTAATGCCCACCGCGATCCCTTCGGATTCCTATCCGACTTGTTCAAGAAGGACCAGAAGGGCAACAGCAGCGAAGCAACCGTATCCGGCCAGCAAGCCAGCATCGCAGTGTCCATCGCATCCACCCAATCCATCATCTAAACGCGGCGCACAAGCCTCAAACCCTGCCAACCCCAGCACTATCACAGTGTGGGGGTTTTTATTGTGGCGGGTTTCGTACCAGTATTAAACATATGGCTGATTTAGAGATCCCCACCGAGCTGCTGGAATCGCCGTCGTTTCAGTTAGAGCGACTGCGGCGGCGCACCCGGGACGCGGTGGAGTCCCAAATTTCGGCAAAACACGTGTCCTTGCGGGAATATTGGGTTCTGAGCTGCCTCATGTCCACGGACGCCACCAGCCAATCCGCGTTGTGCGAGGTGCTGGCGTATGATGCGTCCGACATGGTCGCGGCTCGTGGATGCCCTGGAGAAAAAGGGCTGGGTGAAGCGGGAGCGGATTCCGCGATCGCCGGCGCCAGATTGTGCGTGCCACAAAGCGTGGACGGCGACGGCAGGCTGAGCTCAGGAAATTAGTAAATCAGGCCGAGGATTCCGCCCTGTACGAGTCCACGTCGAAGCGGCTCAAGCATTTACGCAAACTCGCCCACGCAATCATTGCCGCCGAAGCAGACCAACAGCTTACGCTTGACGACGCCCACCCAGGGCCGCCCAATCTCAATCACCGATCTGATCGCGCCCCGCGGTACAATCAGGGATCCGGCTCACCAAATCGTGATCCTTGATTCGTGTATCTGAATTTGCTCAAAAATATACCGCATGGCATTGAGCCGAGCGCGTTTTCTTATCGTTGGAGCGGATCGTAATCCAGGAGACTCATCCGTATCCGTGTAGCGGAACTGTTCCTCTTTGCGCGCGGGTAATCGTCCCACTTGTCTAACGATGCCAAATCCATGGGGACAGCTTCCACTGCCGCACCGGATCCACCTGGCGAATCGCAAACCGGGTGCGCTGCTCTTCTGCGATACCGAGAACCAGAATTTCGTGAGGGAAATCCCGAGCCCAGAATCATGTTCTCCAACATGGGAACCTCACGCAGAAACTCGGCATCGCTGATTCGGTGCAGAACCCCATTACCCGCTCCACCCCGGAACGGTTGTACCAGGAGCGGTCGAAAAACACTATCTCGCCGGCGCAGGAAAATGCTGGATATAGCGCTGGAAATACCAGGAGGTGGATTCCCTGGGGAGGGGTTTTTCCAGGGCCACGGTACGCGCCCCCGGCTGAGATGCTCATTGAAGCGTTTAATGGTGCCGCCTTTACCGGCGGCATCCCGCCCTTCGAAGAGGATTATATGGCGCTGACCAGTGTCTTTGGTCCACCCTGCCATTTCAGTGTAACTCGATTTGCAGGGCACGTTTTGTGTGCTCATGTTCGTTCCTAGTAAAAGGCGGTTTTGGTAGGGATAATTCTCCTCCAGGTATCCAATGGGGGTACCATCCGGGGCGAGGAGCACTGGATCGTCTTCGTCGGTGTCGATGTCGACGATGTACCCTCGGTTGCAGCAAGGTCAGTGACGGGAAGATCGGTATCAGAGTCAGCCATAAATTGATAGTACCCCGATCGGGATGTTTTAACGGCTAATGTCACAGCATCAGACACTGGAACCAACGCTTCCGGGTGTGGGTGGTATATTCGAATGGTTCGAGCTGCTGCCAGCGGAAGCCTGGTTCCACACCATGGGGTTGACCCGCATGAATGAAATCGTATGGCACCTAGTGGCCACCGCACAGCATGAAGGTCTTCGCCGCCCTGCCATTGCCTCCCGAAATGGCGGGCCTGATTGAGGGCAGGCCAGCACTGACCTGTTTCGACGAACTGAAGACTAGTAGCTGATACCAGGAGTTCCCACTGCAATCCGATGCACGTCATCAGCAGTAGTTCACTTCCCTGCTTTCGCGCACCGGCAAAGGCCACTCTGGTTTGACCTGCATTCACCGTGTGAACCTGCCGGCCCACGGGTAGACATCGCCAAAAAGATAGTAGTGAATGGTCTGGAGGTGGGCAGCATCGAAGGTGGGGTCAATGGTGGCGAGCCCCAAGTCAAGTTCGATACTATGGCACACACCGCGAGGAATTCCTTTGTGTTGGAGTAGCCGCGGGTTGGTTTCATTGTAGTAGTCAATGAAAACAGGCAAGCCCAGGATCACCCAGCTGGAAGTAGGAATCCCAGGTGTCAAAGACATATTCCGTTTCCGGCCCGTCTATAGGTGGGGCAGCGGCATTCCCCTCGTTACGGATATAACGCACCAAAAGCTCTACATCCATGAGGTTAGGGTCCCAGCCTTCGTGCCAGGCAGCAGCCGCAATAGCTCTGCGTATGGCAGTACTGCGGGGTGGCGTGAGTAGCTTCATCAACTCGCCACTCTGTTTCGAGATCAAAAATCCAAGCTGTTCATCCCAGCCCAGCTTAGCCGAAAGATGAGAACAACCCGTCCGCAGCTCCACTATGCGCAGACGGGTTTTATTCACTATTTGTGATTTACTCGCCAGGCTAGCGAGGTCGCCTGCCCAACCAGCGAGCTTGAGCGAGCGGCAACTAGCAGGTCCTTGATGAAGGTGCCGATGATGCCATCGCTAGAAAAGAGCAACCCAGGTACCGAGGGGCGAAGCTAGAGAGCCTTCATGTTCCATTGTCCAATTCTCCTTTTTATATAAAGACTCAGTTTTCCGAAAATCTTACTTGCTGCTGCCCAGCATGCTACTGGTCTCGGCGAGCTCGGCGCTACCACCGCCACCAATAAAGTTGTCGAGGTTGCTGAGGAACTTGCGTAGCTCGGTGAAGATACCACAACTGCCTCAGAAGAACTTCTTAAAGTTGCCAAGCTGCTCAGCAATCTGTCCGTAATCCATAAAAACACTCTCCTCCAACGGGCCAACAATAAAATTCTGTGGCCAAAATCTTTTCCAGTTTGTGGACACCGCTTTCGGATGTCTTGATTTTCATTCTGCCCATAGAATTCCAGATCGTCAAGTTTTCTTTTAATCAAGTCGTAACATTATTTTTCGACCACACATTCCCATGCAGATCTTCTACAACCTCATTTGAACTGCGGCAATAACGTTCACTAAAAAGCAGAAATAGCAAAAATGTATACGCGGGTGCATCCTGAAAGATTAACGTACAATCGAGCGACCGATTTCGTGGAAATTCAGGGATAAAATTTCGTTAATCTCCCCATCTAGGGTAGATAACTGCGAAAGCTGTGCTCCTGAATTGGTGAACGACACAAACCTGAAGCCCTACATTCTCCCCAGCCACATGGGTTTGTGACCTTATGAGTAATCCCCCCACACCCCCACCCATTTGGGGAGGATGTGGGGGATTTCATGACGAGGGCGTCGTAAAGCTTAGAAGCCCATGCCACCCATCCTCGTCAGCACCAGGCACTGCGGGGGCTGCCGGCGGTTCCAGGCTTGTCGGCAACCACGGCCTCGGTGGTCAGGAACAGCGCGGCGATCGAAGGCAGCGCTTCTGGAGGGGCAGAACGAGTCACCTTCACTGGTCGTTAATGCCTGCGGCCATCAGGTTCTACGTACTCGCCGGTGGCGGCATTCAGGCCCTCGCCAGCGGGCAGGTGGGATACCTTGTCGGCAACCACGCCCGGCTCCAAAGCCAGCGTTGAAAGCAATCTGCTTCAGCGGGGCAGACAGTGCCTCACGGACGATCTTCACGCCCGTGGCCTCGTCACCATCCAGGTCCAGGTCGTTCTCCAGCACGTGGGCTGCCTGCAGCAGGGAAACCCCGCCGCCGGCAACAATACCTTCTTCCACAGCGGCCTTTGAGCGTTCCGGACAGCATCCTCAATGCGGTGCTTGCGTTCCTTCAGCTCCACCTCGGTGGCTGCGCCAACCTTGATCACGGCCACGCCGCCAGCCAGCTGAAGCAGGCGCTCGTGCAGCTCTCGCGGTCGTATCTCGAATCGGAGTTCTCGATCTCGGCGCGGATTTTGGTCTACACCCGACCCTGGATCTGGTCTTGGGAGCCGGCACCTTCCACACTGGTGGTGTCGTCCTGGTCACAACCTTGCAGAGCGCGGCCCAGCAGCGGCAGGTCGGCGGCCGTCTCAGGACAGGCCCACCTCTTCGGAAATGACCTGGCCACCGGTCAAAATAGCCAGTGTCCTGCAGCTGTGCCTTGCGGCGGTCGCCGAAACCAGGAGCCTTGACAGCAACGGACTTTGAAGGTGCGCGAATCTTATTCACGACCAGGGTGGACAGGGCTCGCCCCTCCACGTCTTCGGCGATAATCAGCAGCGGCTTGCCGGTCTGCGTGACCTTCTCCAGCAGCGGCAGCAGGTCCTACGACAGAGACCTTGGCGGAAACCAGAAGAATGTACGGATCCTCCAGCACGGCCTCCAGTCGCTCCATGTCGGTGGCGAAGTAACCAGAGATATAGCCCTTGCCGAAGCGCATACCCTCGTGCACCTCTCGAGTTCCACACCAAAGGTGGATTCTTCCACCGTGATGACGGATTCCTTTGTTCAGCTTGCCCCCGCCCACGGCATACATTGCCTTGGCGATCTGGGCTACCGATAGCCGATCGGCTGCGGAAATGCCGGCGGTGGCAGCGATTCTGTTCTTCGGTTTCTACTCTTGGCGCTATCGAGCAGCTGCTTGGTCACCGCGTCCACGGCCTTTTCGATGCCGCGCTTGATGCCCGCATGGGTTGGAGCCGGCAGCTACGTCGCGCAGACCCTCCCGCACAAGCGCCTGGGCCAGAACGGTAGCGGTGGTAGTGCCGTCGCCCGCCACGTCGTCGGTCTTCTTGGCTACTTTGACCAGCTCGGCGCCGATCTTCTCATGGGGGCCTTCGAGTTCGATTTCCGGGCAATGGACACACCATCGTTAGTGATGGTGGGGGCGCCCCAGCTCTTTCCAGCACCACATTGCGACCCTTTGAGGGGCCGAGGGGTGACCTTAACCGCATCTGCCAGTGTGTTGAGGCTGCGTTCCAGGCCCCGGCGGGCTTCCTCGTCGAAGGCAATGATCTTTGCCATGGGTGACTCTTAATATATAGTTCTGTCCGATTGTTAGTTAGCACTGTCCTTGTTCAAGTGCTAAATCCGTTTTAGCAGTCGCTAGCCCCGAGTGCAAGGAAATACGCTTAGGGGCGAACTTTCCATCAGCGTTTTTGTGCTACCTTCGCTTGTCGACGCCCACCTCCTGGCACCAGCCTCCCCGCACTGCGCGCCGCACTGCGCCTGAGCCACGCCTGGGCAACCCTGCCAAACCCAGCCTGGCCCAGCCTGGCCCTCAAAAGCCCTCCCTCACCACCAGCCCCAGGAGTATCAGGAGTTTTCACCTACTGTGCTGCGATATCTCAAATTTCGACCCTGAATCTGGGCGCTCATCCCACAAAAACGCAGCACACACAATCGCGCCCGTCAACTCCCCATCCACACTTGCCCACGCCCGTCGGCGTCTCCTGCACCCGCCTCACGCCCACGCTTCAGTGAGTGTGCTGCGATATCTCGATTTTCGGCCGGGTTTGGGACCCGATTTGCGAGATATTGCAGCACAGTACTTGTCAGACAACCGAAATCCCGAATCACAGGAGCGTGACGTGGTTCACCCATAAGTTCGATGACTCACAACCCAGGGATGTGTGCTGCGATATTGCCTGTTTTGGGCTCCCAGATTCACCTCTTGGCGGAGATATCGCAGCACACTTCCCTGAACCGCCGGCTTCACGGCGCATATGGGTGAGTAATTGCTGCTGCGATATCTCAAATTTCGACCCTGAATCCGGGCGCTCATCCCACAAAAACGCAGCACACCGTTCCCGGAGGGAAGGTCGGACTCGGAGCGGGCCGCTTTGAACCGGGAGGGCGTCGATAAGCAATGCGGGAAAACCGGCCCTGCACATACCGGGGACCCAACTACACTTTTTAAGTTATGACTACAGAAACAATCGCCAAGGTGCGACCTATCGTCACCGGGCAACGCGATAGATTTTCACGGACCTCAAGGAAATCACATCTCTTTAATTCTGTGCAGGAGTGCCGGAACTCGTAGAAGAGCACGCGCACGCTGCCGCACGGGTCAAGGTCGCGTCTGAATCCGTGGGGCTGACGGTCACCACATACCAGGAGGACACGCGCGCGCCACTGTTCATCGCATCCAAGCCCGCGAAGGAGACGCCCCCACCGTCCTGCTGTACCGCCACTACGATGTAGTACTCGCGGGCGACCCGGCGAAGTGGATTCGGATCCATTTACCCTCACCGAGCGGAATGGCCGCTGGTATGCGCGGGGCGCCGCCGACCGCAAGGGCAACGTTGTCACTGCACCTGCCGCGCTGCGTGCCGTCAACGAGCTGGGCGGCACTCGACCTGGGAATTAAGGTGCCCATCGAGGGGTCGGAGGAACAAGGCGGGGCGGAGCTGGAGCTCATCAAAGGCCCGGCCGGAACCGTTTGCCGCCGATGTTATTCTCATCGCGGACACGGGCAATGCGAGCGGTGGGCGAGCCGACCACTCACCACCTGCGCGCGCGGCGGGCGCAGATCACCGTGCAGCTGGATACGCTGCAAAACCCGTGCATTCTGGCAGTTTTTGGTGGCGCCGCCCCGGATGCGACCGCCGCACTCATTCGCCTCATTGATTCCTTCCGGGACGAGCATGGCCGCGTCCAGATTGATGGCGTAACCGTGGATCCAGGAAGCGGGTCAGGTGCCCAGTACGATCCCGAGACGTTCCGCAAGGACGCTGGGGTGTTGGACGGGTAGAGATCATGGGCACCCTCGACGGATAATCCGGCAGACATGGTGGGCGCGGCCGGCGATCACGGTCACCGGATTTACGTCCACGCCAGTTCTTTGAGGGCTGTGAATGTGGTGCCGGTAACCGCAAGCGCAAAGCTTGAATTGCGGGTGCCGCCGGGCCTTGATGCGTGGCGGCTGCCGTGACGAAGCATTTGCGTCCTCGCATGTGCCGTGGAATGCTCGCCTGAGCGTGCAGGTGTCGGATGAATAATCCGTTCTCCACACAGAGGCCCGGCGGTCACCACGTTTATCCAATGTCTCGCGCGGCGCCTACGACATAAAGGAATTGACGCCAGTGGGCGCGGCGCGTTCGATTCCGTTGTGCGCCGAGCTTATCGACGCTGTCCCTCGGCGGGAGCTGACTCTCTTTTGGCGGAGGAGCCACAAACCACCATCCACTGGTTAACGAGTCGGTGGATCCGTACTGAGATTGAGAATATTAGCTATTGCGGAGGCCACGTTCCTCCTCACATGTACCATCTCATAAGACCACCTAACTTTACCCTCATTAGGAGTCTTAACGGAAGCCTGAAACGGCTTCCATTTTGCTTTTTGCTGTGGTATGGATATGGTTTCTGTCACGTAGCGTTTTGCTTCCACATGCAGAAACCCAACGACCATGGCGGTTCACCAATAGCCGAGAGTTTTCTGCGTGGCATTGCCCCATCCATAAGCGGCATCACGCCAGAAATAAAAACATTTTGTGAGTAATTGTATTTTTCTAAAGGAACCGATATGTCCATCGCTACCGCTATCAATAAGAATCGTTGTACATATATTTCTGGTTTGAGCCCTCGCCGCACCTCAACCACGCGGAGACTCGCCGATCGACCCATTCCTGGCCAGGTTCGGCCACCAGCTTCCCCGCGGGTTGCGCCAAGAGGCCCGTGGTCCCAGTGGCAGCATGCTTGCCCACCTATCCCCCGCCCCCTGACCTGCGGCTGCAACCCTTTCCGAGGAAAAACCGCCCGGCGGGGTGGTTCACCACACCGCGGCAATAAAGACCTGATCCGGCGAAAACCCGCCACGATATTATCGCCTCGCCCGGTCCAGGCTGCCACCAACTTTGGCGACCGCCGGTCGGCGGGGTGAGATTTGCTCGTTCCAATATACGACGTGAAGCAAACCGTCACGTTCATTCGGGTGTGTCACAACAAAGACGAGCGCCATGGGTTTTGCACTGCTCCTAATCAGCTGCGGCTGCATTAAGCAATGCGGCATTTTTACTATACACATAGGGGTAGTTTCAATTAAAACACGTCGTGCCCTCCCGCACGGCGGTTATTATAATAACCTTGTTTTATGAGAGAATGCTAGGCACCCTGTCCCCCTGTCGATTTTTGCTGTTCGTCATGGTTGTCGAGCTCCACACAGTACCAAAAGTTTTGACCGTCTTCCTGATAGACCCAGTGGATTTCACATTTATCGCCTCCGGCCGGGGAAGCACTGAACCATGGCTGCAACCTCTCACAGCGGCGACTTCTCCCAGGTCTACTGTCTCACCTACCCACCATCTCGCCGGGACGTTATTTCGACTCTTTGTCACTTTCAGCCCCCTGAGGGCACTCATCGCATGGTGCGACTCAACGCCCTGGGGCCCTTACAGTCCCATGGCTCATCTATAAAGAATTCTTCCGGCACTGTTTTTTGACCATAGGATCACTCGGCTTCGATGCCATCCACGGCAGCTTTCTATGGCCAACCAACCTCATCCTCATGCTCCTCGTGGCCCCTGACTTCCTGCCGGAAAAACCGAAACCGGTGGCCGGGTTGGGGTGAAGCTGGCTGCCGCTAAAACTCACACCAGCGTATTCTCATCTCATTATCGAACGCCGCTGGCGGCCGGCCACCACCATTGGTACCTGTTCACCGTGCTTATCGGCTGGTTGTTCGTACCGGACGCCACCCGCTTCTGGACCTGGGCCATTGCAGACTCCTCCCGGGTCGGGATCCACCAACCTGGGCGCCCAATCGCTCCGCTCCCATCATGGAACGAGTCTCCACATTCCCCAATGGTGGCCGGTGGCCGGATTACAGTGTTCGTGCTCGTCATCCTGGCCATCTAGTTGGCAGTACGCCGCAACGATATGGGGGTGGGCCATGGTGTTGCGGTATCGGGGCCGCCTGTGTCCCCTCCGTTCTCCTGGTTCCATCACTGCGTGATCGTTCCACTATTCGCGCTACTCACCACAAACCTGCGCCGAAGCAACCCGCACCAATTGGCCACCACCTGCGCATCATTCGTACCTTGGCGCCACATACGACGTATTTTGTGAGCCCCACACCGCAACCAGCCTGGATCCAAATAATGTGGTATTTGGGGAACCGGCATGATGATCATTACTGCTACCGTGTGTACGGCATCTTTTGGCTACATGGCTGGCGCCGCACGGAAACGCGTCGACAAGCAGGAGAAACCGGACCAGGCTGTCAGCGATACATCTCCGCAACTCGCTGCATCCACAGCCGGATACCACGAACCATGCTGTTGAAACAGCCCTCGCTGACGCTGATAACGCACCTGTGCCGATAATCTCCAACACCAATTGAGCTCATCGTAGCAACCAAGTTCGCGGGCCAACGGTGACAACCCGCCACCAAATCCTGCAACTCGTCCGTCACCAACTGCCTCGGTCGCCCGCGACGTAATCACCAGCTGCATCCAAACCATAGCGGGCCGCCCGCCACTCTACCTTCCGCCATGACGCCAATCCTAAACTCGGCAGCTCCTCCCCCGATCCAGTGCGTCATAGCACCACCAAACAACGGTCAACGCCACCGCCGCCGCTAACTCCCTGCAGATTCGAAGTGGAGTCAGCAAAATCCGCACCCTCAATGGTCCCCACGTTTGCCCGCCGGGCGAATATCAAATGCACTGCTGCCAGACGATTAATCACCCTTGAACGATCCTGGGTCACGCATGTAATCCTCCCACTCCGACCAGGACTGAAACTGGTACGGCAACCTGGCGGTCGGCAACGCTGATAGCATCGTCCGATTCGACGCATAACCGTATCAATCCCATCCCACCCTGGGGAACTGCGCTCGTCAACGCCAATAAATGCGGAAAACTCTCGTCAATAACGCATTAATGATGGGCCACACCTGCTCCTTATCGGAAATACTCCCACATGGGTGTGAACTCAAATCAGCACTTGATTGCCTGCACAGCGGCGGCTCAATAATTCCGAATAATGGCCCTTATCGCTGGTAGGCTGCGTGCGGAAGTCGTCAAAACGCGTGCGAACCTGAACCCCACAGTTTCAGCCCCAACGAATCCGCCGCTGCTTTTCACCGCATCCAACGCAACCCGTAGCGACGCCACCGCCCTCCGGCACCCGTGTGGGCACACCGGCGTCACCAACTCCACCGTGTTCGCGAGAAACCCGCTCCAAATGAATCTCGATGCTCGGCCTGCACCCAAAAAGCCACCACATCGGCGGCACGGGAAACCAGGTCGCGGGGTGCCAGGATCAATCAAGGCCAATTTATCTCCACCCTCGCGGTCGGCTGCGCGGAGGCGTGAAACTCTTGCATAAAACCTTATCTTTAATTAAAACTCGTGTGCTAAAAACCACAACAAGGGAACCGGCTCCAGCTGTCCTCCGCCGGCAACTGCCGGACGTTGCCAGCAACCCCACTGACCTCTCGGCAAGCTCACGGGCTTGTTGCTCATTATCAGTGTAATAAAACCGTGTTCTGTGGCACTGCGAGCGTGAATAATTCCCTCACCCGCCCGACCCGATAGCCCTCCTGGCTGGTCAGCTGCCCTTCGCTCGCAGCCAACCCCTGGATGGTGGAATTATTCAAAACGCACTGGTCACTGCCGATTTATCACCGGCGCTTGTCGACGCCCCCGCAGCGCCAGCAGCACCAGCCCCGGCAGTCCCCGCACCACCTGAGGTGCCAGGGCGGCAGTGCCTGAAGCCGGCGCGCGCCAGCCAGGCCGATGCCGGGGCGGAGCCCTCGAACTCGGGGCTGGGGCACTAGTGGCTGGACCGGCCGCGTGGCTGGCCGAGCGGGCGCAACACTGGCT